>Ga0207952_1000069_pt1 | contig 115270 bp, 102 predicted proteins | sample SubbioR12Aug_8Ca_FD_184831 | JGI IMG/M metagenome (GOLD analysis project Ga0207952, IMG submission 184831) | Serpentinite rock and fluid subsurface biosphere microbial communities from McLaughlin Reserve, California, USA - CR12Aug_8Ca (SPAdes) | ecosystem: Environmental > Terrestrial > Deep...
GTAGTGGTGAAGAGCATATAGGCCGTTAGTACAGTAACTTTTACAGTAACTACGATACTTAGTGGTTACAAACTCTAATAAAATCATAATCTTGAGGTGTTTGTTATGTGGATGCCCCCGCTACCAGATAAATCAAAGGCTTAGGTTTAACGACCTAGGCCTTTTTTTATGGGCGTTATTTGGCATAAGCCGGCCGCGGCTTTATGCGGCTCAAAAAACGCCGAATCAATTCGAAGTAATTATCGACGCTGCAAAAATATAACCGAGCCGATTTTATCCATCGGAACTAAACTTGGCTGAGTCTGGTTTACAGCGTTCCCTTCAAAGAGAAAAATCCCGGCAAGAGTTCAATGTATTCCGGCTATAGTTATCTCGCTTCAAATTTTTGTTTGAGGGCTTCTTCCAATCCCTTTCTGGAAGGCAGGGAAATGAAGTGCCGTAATTTGAAGGGCGGAAGCTATAAATCGCACAATTACCCGGTTCGGTTTTTTTTTAAAATAGCCAAGTGCCGTGTTGGTTCGGATGGGCTTTTGCGGGTTTGGTTTTAATTGCCAACCCACTGTAAAAAGATGATATTTATATGCGAGTGATGGATTGCCGGCCGGGAAATCCATTGTCAACCTGTAATGCCGCTGTCTGAGGCCTATAAGTCATTATCCCACCCTAAGGTCACCATGAATTCAATTGATGTTTTTCCATGGAACGAAAATTTCAATACGGAAGTGGCCGAAATCGACGAACAGCATAAAAAGTTGGTGCGCTTACTGAATACGTTAGCCGGCCATGTGGCTTTTCAGGCAGACCCGCCGGCAATGGACGCCATTTTCGACGAATTGGCCGATTATGCCGCGCATCATTTTCGGACAGAGGAAGCGCTTTGGAATCAGTATTTGCCCGAGGATTGGCTTGAGGTTCAGCATAAAAAGGACCACGAGGAGTTTGCGGCCGCGCTGCCCAGGTTCAAGCAAGAGCAAGCCGCCAAGGCGGAAAATGTCGTGCTTGAGGAAGTTTTATCTTTTCTGGCCCGTTGTTTGGCGGGGCATATTCTGGAAAGCGACCGATATTTAGCCCATGTCGTATTGGCAATGCGCTCCGGCCTAACGCTGGAAGCCGCTAAGTTACAGGCCGGCGAAAAAATGAGCGGGTCTGCGCGCGTGCTGATCGACATTATCCTTGCCGTTTACGAAAGTCTGTCCGTCAACACTTTGCGGCTGATGCGGGAACTCTCCCAGCATAAACGCGATGACGAGTTCTTAAGAAAATTGCTGTTGGCCGTAGAGCAAAGCCCGAGTTCGATTGTCATCACGGATCTTGCCGCCAACATCGAGTTCGTTAACGCGGCCTTTTTAAAGTCAACCGGGTATAGCCGCGACGAGACGATAGGGCGAAATCCCAGAATGCTGCAATCGGGTAAAACGCCGGCAACGACGTATCGGGCTATGTGGGATGCCCTGGCGCAGGGACAGACTTGGCAGGGCGAGTTTATCAATAAGCGAAAAGACGGTAGCGAATACATCGAACGGGCCCTTATTTCGCCGGTGCGGCAAGCGGATGGCGCCGTCACGCATTACCTGGCGGTCAAAGACGATATCACCGAACGTAAGCGGGTCGAAAAAGCGCTGCGCGACTCCCACCAGCAGATGGATGCCTTGCTCAATTCGATGGCGGAAGGGGTTTATGGGGTAGATACGGAGGGCAATTGCAGATTCGTGAATCGATCGTTTCTGCGAATTTTGGGCTATGACAGTGCCGATGTGATCGGCAAACATATCCATGAAATCATCCATCACTCTTTTCCGGACGGCCGCCATTACCCATCCGGCGACTGCAAGATGTATACGGCATACCGTCGGCAAAAAGACATTCATATCGTCGACGAGGTGTTTTGGCGCAAGGACGGCACGGCAATACCGGTGGAATACTGGTCCCAACCCATCGTTATCGATGGCGTATTGACGGGCGCGATCGCCAGCTTCATCGATATTAGCGAACGCAAAAAGGCTGAAGAGGCGGCCCGGCAAAACGCCGAATATGCCCGCAGCCTGATCGAGGCCAGCCTGGATCCCTTGGTCACCATCAGCGCCGAAGGTAAAATTACCGATGTCAATACGGCCACGGAACAGGTCACCGGTTTGGCCAGGGAGCAGCTGGTCGGCAGCGACTTCGCCACCTATTTTACCGAGCCGGACAAGGCGCGCGCAGGTTACCGACGGGTATTCACGGAGGGCTTTGTCACCGATTATCCCTTAGCGATTCGGCACGTATCCGGGCGGATTACCGATGTGCTCTACAATGCCAATGTGTACCGGGACAGGCAGGGCAAGGTGCTGGGCGTGTTTGCGGCCGCCCGCGATATTACCGAGCGGAAACGGATTGAAGCCCGACTGGTCGAAAGCGAATTGCATTTGCGGACCATTATCGAGAACGAACCGGAATGCATCAAAATTGTGGATGCGGAAGGTAAAGTCTTGCAAATGAATCCGGCCGGTTTGGCCATGCTGGAGGCCGATAGCGAGGAACAAGTGGTCGGCAGCCCCGTATTGAGCGCGATTGCTCCCCAGCATCAAAAAGCCTATGCCGATTTACACAGGCGTATCCTGGCCGGCGAAAACATGCATTTGGAATACGAAACGATAGGCCTCAAGGGCGGCCGGCGCTGGCTGGAAACCAACGGCGTACCCATGACCTTGGCCGGCGGCGAGGTGGTGCATCTGGCGGTAACCCGCGATATTACGGCCCGGAAACAAGCGGAACACCAATTGCGGATTGCCGCCACCGTGTTTGAGTCGCAAGAAGGCATGATGGTGACCGACGCCGAAAATATCATTTTGCGGGTCAATAAAGCCTTCACCGACATCACCGGCTATCAGCCCGAAGACGTGATAGGCAAAAATCCGAATATTCTGCACTCGGCCCGGCAGGATAGCGATTTTTACGCGGCGATGTGGCAACGCATTAATGAGCATGGCGCCTGGGAAGGCGAAGTCTGGAATCGGCGCAAAAATGGCGAAATTTATCCGGAATACTTGACGATCAACGCCGTCAAGGATCAAGAGGGGCGGGTGACGCATTATGTGGGTACCTTGACGGATATCACGCTAAGAAAATCCGCTGCCGAAGAAATCGAGCGTCTGGCGTTCTACGATCCGTTGACCGGCCTGCCCAACCGGCGGCTGTTACAGGAGCGCTTAAAGCCGGCACTGGCCAAATGCCAGCGTAGCGGCCGGAAGGGCGCGCTATTGTTTATCGATATCGATAATTTCAAAACCCTCAACGACACGCTCGGGCACGATATGGGCGATTTGCTGCTACAGCAAGTTGCCGCCCGCTTGCAGTCTTGCGTCAGGGAAAACGACACCGTGGCCCGTTTGGGCGGGGACGAGTTTGTGGTGATGCTGGAAGGTTTAAGCGAGGATATGTATGCGGCCGCAAAACAGGCGAAGCGCATAGGGCAGAACATTCTCGCTACCATCAACCGGCCTTTCAAACTCGGCAAGCACGACTATATCAGCACGCCCAGCATAGGTGCCGCGCTGTTTAAGGGGGCGGAGCATGCGGATGAAATGTTGAAACAGGCCGATATCGCCATGTACCAGGCCAAAACATCGGGCCGTAATGCACTGTGTTTTTTCGATCCGCAAATGCAGGACAGGGTGATCGCCAAGGCCTCGTTGGAAAACGAACTGCGCAAGGCTTTCAGTCGGCAACAGTTCCGGCTTTATTACCAAATCCAGGTGAACGCTTTGCAGCGTCCGGTGGGCGTGGAAGCATTGATACGCTGGTTTCATCCCGAGCGGGGGCTGGTGTCTCCCGCCGAGTTTATTCCGCTGGCGGAAGAAAACGGCATGATTTTGGACATCGGCCGCTGGGTATTGGAACAGGCGTGCGCCCAAATCAAGGCCTGGCAACAATTGCCGGCCGCCCGCGGATTGGTGTTGTCGGTAAACGTCAGTCCTAAACAGTTCTTTCAAGCCGATTTCGTTTCGCAAGTACAAGCGGCCATTCGGAAATATGCCATTGAGCCGCGTTTGCTCAAACTGGAACTGACGGAAAGCATTTTGATTGAAAAAATCGAAAATACCATTGCCACCATGACCGCATTGGGGGCTATCGGCGTGCAGTTTTCGCTGGACGATTTCGGCACCGGCTATTCGTCGCTGCAATATCTAAAAAAACTGCCGCTGAACCAGCTCAAGATCGACCAGTCTTTCGTGCGCGATATCGCTTTCGACAGCGGCGATCAGGCTATCGTGCGAACCATTATCGCCATGGCCAAAAGCCTGAACCTGGATGTCATCGCCGAAGGCGTGGAAACGGAAGAGCAACGGCTATTTCTTTTGAACAACGATTGCACCCATTACCAGGGCTTTTTGTTTAGCCAGCCCTTGCCGGTGGGGCAATTCGAAGCTTTGTTAGGGTAGTCCGCGCTGTCAAAGGGCGAAAACGCGAGTTGGGGCGTTTGTGTTGTCTGCCGCGCCCCTATTCCGCCCTGTAGCCGGGGTAAACAGTCGAATGTAGGTTGGGTCGGCGTAGCGCAGCCCAACCTGGTTTTCCGGGTCTTGCTTAATGCCTGAAATGCCTCATGCCGGTCAACACCATGGCGATGTTGTGTTCGTTGGCGGCAGCTATCACCTCCTGGTCGCGCATGGAGCCGCCGGGATGAATCACGGCGGTGATGCCGGCCGCCGCGGCGGCGTCGATGCCGTCGCGGAACGGGAAGAAGGCGTCGGAGGCCATCACCGAGCCCGGCACTTCCAGGCCTTCGTCGGCGGCTTTGATGCCGGCTATTTTGGCGGAATACACCCGGCTCATTTGTCCGGCGCCTATGCCTATGGTTTGACCGTTCTTGCCGTAGACGATGGCGTTGGATTTAACGAATTTCGCCACTTTCCAGACGAACAGCAAGTCGGCCATTTCCTGCGCGGTCGGTGCGCGGTTTGACACGACTTTAACGTCCGCCGCGCTGATGCCGCCCAGGTCTTTATCCTGCACCAGCAGGCCGCCGGCAACCCGTTTGAAGTCCAGCGTCGCGGCCGCGGCATCCCAATGGCCGCATTCCAATACCCGCACGTTTTGTTTTTTGGCCAGCGCGGCTTTGGCGCCCGCGCTGACGGTCGGGGCAATAATCACTTCCACGAACTGGCGGCCGGCGATTTCGGCAGCGGTTTGTTCGTCCAGTTCCCGGTTAAAGGCGATGATGCCGCCGAAGGCCGAAGTCGGGTCGGTGGCGTACGCCAAGTTGTAGGCGTCCAGAATGTTGTCGCTGATGGCGACGCCGCACGGGTTGGCGTGCTTGACGATGACGCAGGCCGGTTGCTCGTCGAAGCTTTTGACACATTCGAGCGCCGCGTCGGCGTCGGCAATGTTGTTGTAGGACAGTTCCTTGCCTTGCAATTGTTTGGCGGCGGCGATGCTGCCGGCGGGCGGATTTTTCTCGCCGTAAAACGCCGCGTTTTGATGCGGGTTTTCGCCGTAGCGCATGCTTTGCAGGCGGTGGAATTGCAGGTTCAGGGTGTCCGGGAAATTGCCGGCGTCTATGACTTTGCTCAAGTAAGCGGAAATCATGGTGTCGTAGCGGGCGGTATGCTCGAAACTTTTCAAAGCCAGTTTGAAGCGGGTTTGGTGGCTGAGGCTGGTGTCCTGTTGTTTAAGTTCGGCCAGCACGGCGGCGTAATCGGCCGGGTCGACCACAATCGCCACGTCGTTATGATTTTTCGCCGCGCCGCGTATCATGCTGGGGCCGCCGATGTCGATGTTTTCGATGGCGGTGTCCAGGTCGCAATTAGGATTCGCCACGGTTTGTTCGAAGGGATACAGATTCACTACCACCATGTCGATAGGCTTGATGCCGTTTGCCGCCATCACCGCATCGTCGATGCCGCGGCGGCCCAGTATGCCGCCGTGTACTTTGGGATGCAGGGTTTTCACCCGGCCGTCCATCATTTCCGGAAAGCCGGTGTAGTCGGAGACTTCCGTCACCGCAATGTTGTGCTCCGCCAGCAGTTTGGCGGTACCGCCGGTGGACAGCAATTCGATGCCCAGATCAGTCAGTGCCCGGCAAAAATCCACAACGCCGGTTTTGTCGGATACGCTGACCAGCGCCCGGGTCACTTTTTTATGGTTGCCCAAAGGGGTATTCATGCAAGCCTCAAGATAAGGAAAGGGAAAAGAAATTAGCCGATGCCGTAGAGTTCCAGTTTTTTGCGCAGGGTGCTGCGGCTTAAACCCAGAATTTTGGCGGCTTTACTTTGATTGAAATCGGAATGTTTTAAGGCGGTTTCCAGCAGCGGTTTCTCGACTTCGGTCAGCACTAATTGGTATAAGCCCGACGAGTCGTGGCCGTTCAAATGGGTGAAATAGTCTTCGACCGACTGGCGCACATGCTCGGACAGGGTATGACCATTGCCGTTACTGATTTTGATTGATTCTGCTTCCATCTAGGCGACTCGGGGAGTAATGAATGTAAACGAGGCGTTGACCAGTGCCAGTTGTTGCGCCGGTTGTTGGGCCTGATTGATTATTGTTTTTTGTTCGCTGGGCAAGCTGCCGAGTTGGTCGAAGTACCAGCCGATATGTTTGCGTGCAATTCTAACACCACTGACAGCCCCGTAAAAACTGTATAAATTGTCCAAGTGTTGGTTGACGACGGTTTTGATCTCGGACAAGGAAAGCGGCGATACGGGGTTGCCGGACAGCTTGCCGCGCAGCTCTTGAAATATCCACGGTTTGCCTTGGGCGGCGCGGCCGATCATGATGGCGTCGGCGCCGGTATAGTCCAGCACCCGGCGGGCTTTTGCGGCGCTGTCGATATCGCCGTTGGCAATGATGGGGATGCTGACGCTTTGCTTGACCTGTTTGATGGTGTCGTATTCGGCCTGGCCGTTAAATTTGCAGGCCCGGCTGCGGCCGTGAATGGTCAAGGCCTGGATGCCGCAGTTTTCGGCGATGTTGGCGATTTTCAGCGCATTGCGGTTGGCTAAATCCCAGCCGGTGCGGATTTTTAAGGTAACCGGTACCTCGACCGCTTTAACGACGGCGGTTAAAATCCGCTCGACCAGACTTTCGTCTTTCAACAGCGCCGAGCCGGCGGCCACCGAGCAGACTTTTTTGGCCGGGCAGCCCATGTTGATATCGATAATTTGCGCGCCCCTGTCCCGGTTCAGGCGGGCGGCGGCGGCCATCAAATGCGGTTCGGTGCCTAAAATCTGCACCGAACGCAGGCCGGATTCGCCGCTGTAATCGGTTTTTTGCAAGGTGCGCGGATGGTGCTGCAAGCCGCTGTTGGAAATCACCATCTCGGAAACCGTCAAGCCGGCACCGAATTGGCTGCACAGGCGCCGGAACGGATTGTCGGTGATGCCCGCCATCGGGGCGAGGATGATATTGTTAGGCAGCTGGTAAGGGCCGATTTGCATGGATGCGCGAGCCGTCAAAAAGGCAGCGCATTTTACCTTAAAATGTCGGGCCCGGGTGGCCGACTTTAAGGAATATGCGTTGCGTAAAACCGGCCGTCCGGTACTATTTAAAAAGCCGGTAATCTTTGCCGGAATGACGAACTTCTTTGAGCCTCGGAGGCCGGAATAAGCCGATAGGCGTTTCCGGCGATTGGAGATTTGCCGGAAACGCTTCCGCTTATTCGGGTTCGCGCGGCTTACAAATCCTGGCTATTCAAATACTCTTCGTAATTGCCGTTGAAATCGACGATGCCGTTCGGCGTCAGTTCGATGATGCGGGTGGCCAGTGAAGAAACGAATTCGCGGTCGTGGCTGACGAAAATCAGCGTGCCGGGATAGTGCTCCAAGGCGCTGTTCAAGGATTCGATCGATTCCATGTCCAAATGGTTGGTGGGTTCGTCCAGCACCATGATATTGTTTTTTTGCAACATCAATTTGCCGAACAGCATGCGGCCTTGCTCGCCGCCCGAAAGCACTTTGACGGATTTATGGATTTCGTCCTGCGAAAACAGCAAGCGGCCCAGGGTGCCGCGGATGGTTTGGTCGTCGTCGGATTCTTTTCTCCATTGCCCCATCCAGTTGATCAGCGACAAGTCCTCGGCAAAATCCTCGGCATGATCCTGGGCGTAATAGCCGATGTCGGCATTTTCCGACCATTTCACCTCGCCGCTGTCGGGCGTTAGATCGCCGACCAGGGTTTTCAGCAAGGTGGATTTGCCGATACCGTTGGGGCCGATCACCGCCACCCGTTCGCCGACCGGAATCATCAGATTCAGGCCTTTGAATAAGGGTTCTTCGCCATAGCCCTTGCTCAAGTCGGTGACTTCCAGTGCCAGACGGTGCAGCTTTTTGGTTTGATCGAAGCGGATAAACGGATTCACCCGGCTGGACGGTTTGACCTCGTCCAGTTTGATTTTTTCCAGCTGGCGGGCCCGCGAAGTGGCTTGCTTGGCTTTGGAGGCGTTGGCGGAAAAACGGGCCACGAAGGTTTGCAGTTCGGCAATCTGGGCTTTTTTCTTGGCGTTGCCGGCCAACAGGCTTTCGCGCACCTGGGTCACGGCGGTCATGTAATCGTCGTAATTGCCCGGATACACCCGCAATTCGCCGTAATCCAGATCGGCCATGTGGGTGCAGACGCTGTTCAGAAAATGCCGGTCATGCGAAATGATGATCATGGTGCTGTCGCGCTCGTTCAGCACGTTTTCCAGCCAGCGGATGGTGTTGATGTCCAGGTTGTTGGTGGGTTCGTCCAGCAGCATGATGTCCGGGTCGGCGAACAGGGCTTGCGCCAGCAATACCCGCAATTTCCAGCCCGGCGCCACCGCGCTCATGGGCCCGCCGTGCTGATCCTGCGGGATGCCCAGACCCAGCAGCAATTCGCCGGCGCGGGACTCGGCGGTGTAGCCGCCAAATTCGGCGAACACCGATTCCAGCTCGGCGGCGCGCATGTAATCTTCCTCGCTGGCTTCCAGATTGGCGTAAATCGCGTCGCGTTCCGACATGGCCGCCCACATCTCGGCGTGGCCCATCATTACCACGTCCAGTACCCGGTAGTCTTCGTAAGCGAATTGGTCCTGGCGCAAGATGCCGAGGCGCTCGTTGGGGGTGACGCTGACGTTGCCGGCGGAAGGTTCCAAATCGCCGCTGAGAATTTTCATCAGCGTGGACTTGCCGCAGCCGTTGGCGCCGATCAAGCCGTAGCGGTTGCCGTTGCCGAATTTGACGGAAATATTTTCAAACAGGGGCTTGGCCCCGAATTGCATGGTGATGTTGGCGGTAGAAATCAAGAGTGTGTCCGAGAATTGGCTGGCGCGGCGCGGCAATCGGCAAACAAAAAATGCCGTAAAGCAAAGCGCCGCGATAAAAAGTTGCGAATTTTAACAGAGATCGGCAAGCGATTTTCGATTGAAAATGCCGGGCAGGGTGAATCCGCCGGAATTTCCGAATCATAAACGTGGATATTGAAAAGTTAACGTTCTGTTACGAGGGAAATTTAATCGGTCATTGAACTTCCGCATGCGGCGTTTTGCGATATCGAGGCTAAAAACATAACAACTTCGCGCGTGTTTTGCTTGATTGAAAGTCCCTGGCTCTACCGCCACGGGGTAAAAATGCAACAAGTTCAGGCGAAATTTTGCTGAAAGCTTTGTAATCTAATGAGATTTTAAAAGGCGGAAGGGAGGCTTCCGCCCTTGGAAATTATGTTCTAAGCGGTGCGCTTGGCGTTGACGAGTAATCCGCTCAATCCCGCAACAAAAAGCATTAACGCGCTAGGGAGGGGAACTGGCGCCGTTTGGAAAAAACCGGAATCGCTAGTTACTCGAATACTGTTGTCAGGCAACGGGTTGCCGTTCAAGTCGGTAAGAATCAAGTTGATAACGGCAGTATGACTAAAATCCCCGGAAGCGGTTATACCTGGGTCGAGCTGCAAAATCGAGAACTGTAAGGATGTGTCCAAATCGAACACGGCATCTCCCTGAAATTGATACTGGGCCGACAGCACATCTTGAACGCTCCCGGATGAAGTATAGTTTTGAAAGTCGAATGATTGCAGTTGGCCTACCGGCGTAATAACCAAACCGGCGGCCGCGCGGGATATGCTGCCGTCAATTGTCAGTAGTCCGTCCACAACCATATCGATAGTGACCAGATAGGGGGCCGTAATTTGGGGCGACAGGGTAATCGTATCGACATATCTAGCGAAAGTGCTCAGCAAACCTAGTTCTACGCTATCCAGTACATCACCGGTATTATTTTCCAGAGAGCCCGAAATCTGTAGTTTTGGAACCGTGCTGTCTACACGGGCCAGATATCGCCAAAGCCCGTTATTATCCGAATCGGCGACTGAAATAGCCGAACGATTAAACTCGGGCGTACCGGTTTCGACATCGGTTTGATTCGACTCGAACACGGCGTCGCCATTTGCATCCACCCTGCCCGTCACACGCATTTGCGGCGCCGCCTGCGAAAGAGAGGTAAATCCGGAAAGCGCTAAGGCAATGATTAAAGCAGTAGCTTGTATTTTCATGGTTAGCCTCCTGAGAAAGCATTATGGTTATGATTGGGCGGTTGCAATGCAACAGCATAAAAAGTAGGGAAGTGCGCATGAAGTTGGTAACCGAGGATAGACGCTACTTAAAATATAATAAGGCGTCAAGTTAGGGAATGATTAAAATTCAAGGGTTCGTTAGGTTTTTGGAAGCCGAATTTCAATTCGGTGTTTAGGAGGGAGTTCGCCTTGACGAAAAGGCTCGGTTTATAGCGTAAGCATTTGGCAAGAAACAATAAAAATGGAGGCGGAACCCAGCTTGTTCTAATCGATTGCCAGTCTTGCTTTTGACTGACGTCGCCGGCTAGGCGCTTTCGCTATGTTGCCGGAGCAAGGGATGCAATTTTGCTTATTCATGAACTGCTTCCAGCGGCCCTCGTTTAAATCGGAAATATTTCTCGATTACGGTTTTACTCTTGCTGCCATGCTTGTTCGGCATGGCAGCAAGAGGAGGTTTAGCTTTTTATATGGTAGGGGTAATCGGTATAGCCTTCCGCGCCGCTGCTGTAAAAGGTTGCCGGGTTAGGGGTGTTCAGCGGGGCGCCGAGTTTGATGCGTTCGGGCAGGTCTGGATTGGCCAGAAAGCTGCCGCCGAATGCAACCGCGTCCAATTGCCCGGCGGCGATGGCCGCCGCGGCTTCGTCGGCGCTGTATCCCATATTGCCTAATATCACCCCGGCGAAATGCTTGCGTATCGGCGTCATGATGTCGCCGGTTTGCTCGGACAGAAAGTCGCCGCGCATCACGTGCAAATAGGCCAGGCCGAAGCCGTTCAGCTGTTTTGCCAGCCAGGCGGAAAGACCCGCGGGGTCGCTGTCCCGCATGCTGTTGTAACTGTTCAGTGGCGAGATTCTCAGGCCCACGCGTTGATTGCCGATGGCGGCGGTAACCGCTTCGATGACTTCAAGCAACAGCCGGGCCCGGTTCTTTAGCGGGCCGCCGTAATTGTCACGGCGTTGATTGCTGCCGTCGCGTAAGAATTGGTCCAATAAATAACCGTTGGCGCCGTGAATTTCCACCCCATCGAACCCCGCCGCGATGGCATTGCGGGCCGCTTGGGCGAAGCCGTCCGCGATGGCCGGAATTTCATGCTCCGCCAACGGGCGCGGCACGGTATACGATTTTTTTCCCTCCGGTGTGTGCACCTCGTCGTTGGTGATGGCAATCGGGCTGGGCGCTACCGGTTCAGCGCCGTTGTTCAGCAACGGGTGGCAGGCGCGGCCGCCGTGCCATATTTGCAAAAAGATTCTACCGCCGGCGGCATGTACCGCGTCGGTGACGCGGCGCCAGCCGGCTATCTGCGCGGCGGAATAAATACCCGGTTCGGTGCCGAACGCGGAATGCCCGGCCATGACCATGGTGGCTTCGGCAATCAGCAAGCCGGCGCCGGCGCGCTGGGCGTAGTACTCCGCCATCAAGGCGGTGGGTACGTGTTCGGCGTCCGCCCGGCAACGGGTCAACGGCGCCATTAAAATACGGTTGGGTAGCGTCAGTTCGCCCAGTTGTAAAGGCTGAAATAGGTGGTTCATGGGTGGTTTGCTCCTGTTGGATCGGTAAATGGGGTTTCCGGTCGGGCCGACGTTAGCCGGCCCGTTCTATAGTCTTCGATAGCCTGCTGAATTTGTGCCGGGGTATTCATGACGAACGGCCCGTGCTGAACGATAGCCTGCCGCAACGGTACGCCGGACACCAACAGGATGCGGCTGTCTTGTTGCGCCCGCATGTGGACGCCGTCCGCTTCGGGGTCGTTGGCCAAAACAGCCAGCCGGCCCAGGGCGACCGCTTGGCCGCCTACCGCTACTTCGCCTCGATAGACCGCGAAAAAAGCCGTATTCGCCGCCGGCAAACGTTGGCTGAAGCCGCTGCCGGCCGGCATGCGGATATCCAGGATCGTCGGCTCGGTGACGGGCCGTTGTATCGCGCCCGCCAGCCCGTGGCTAATGCCGGCGATGACCCGCACGGCCACGCCGTCCGCTGTAACCAGTTCCGGCAGCTGCCGGCGATTGACATCGCGGTAGGCGGCCGGTTGCATTTTGGCGTTCGCCGGCAAGTTGATCCACAGTTGAAAGCCTTCCAAAAGCCCGTCTTGCTGTTCCGGCATTTCGGAATGGATGATGCCGCGGCCGGCCGTCATCCATTGAATGCCGCCGGCTTCCAGCAAGCCTTGGTGGCCGGCGTTATCGCTATGCCGCATGCGGCCGGCAATCAAGTAGGTCATGGTCTCGAAGCCCCGGTGCGGATGGTCAGGAAATCCGGCGATGTAGTCCCGTGGGGAATCGCTGCCGAAAGCGTCCAGCATTAAAAAAGGGTCCAGTCTTTGCTGCAGCGCTTGGCCGAACAGCCGGGTCAATTTTACGCCGGCGCCATCGGACGTTACCTGGCCGATCAGCTGTTGTTCGATAGCGCGGCTGTTCAGCACGGTGTCGGCAATAGGTTGGGATGTGTTCATGGCGGTCACCCTGGGTTGATTGGAATGCGGTTACACTATATTCCGCTACAAAATCGAACGGTAGCCCTTGAAATGGATAACAGTGTTCCGCTGGGGGAACGATTGATGCCTATAGAACCTAACGACCTGTGGCTGTTTGCCAAAATTGCCGACATCGGCAGCTTTTCCAAAGCCGGCGAGGCTGTCGGTTTGCCCAAATCCACGCTGTCGCGCCGGATCGGCCGGTTGGAAAAGCAATTGGGGGAACGTTTGTTCCAGCGCACGACGCGGCAATTGAATCTGACCGAATTCGGTTCGAAATTGCTGCAACACGGCCGGCGGATCGGCGAAGACACCGACGCCGCGGTGGCGTTGGCCCAGCATCGGCAATTACAGCCTAGCGGGGTGCTGCGGGTGTCGATGCCGAACGACTTTGCCAATTTGGTGTTGCTGCCGTTGTTGACGGAATTCATTTCAAGCCATCCGGCCATTACCCTGGAGATCGATTTATCGGCCCGGCGGGTGGATTTATTGGGCGAGCAGTACGATTTGGTGATCCGCATGGGCGATTTGCCGGACGATACCGCTCTGGCGGCCAAACCCGTTTATCGCTACGCTTGGGCGCTTTATGCGTCGAATGAATACCTGGCCTTGCATGGCGCGCCGGAGCAGCCGGATGATTTACGCCAACACGGCATGCTGCAATTATTGGCCCGGCAGCGCGAATCGCAGACATTTCGTTTAACCCGGGGCGACAAAACCTGGTCGGGCAGTTTGCCGGCCAAAGTGGCCGCTAATTCGCCGGAGCTGTTGGTAAAGTTGGCCCGGCAACACTTGGGCATTGCGGCTGCACCGACGGTATACGCCAACGCCTATGTCAAGGCCGGTCAGTTGGTGCGGGTGTTGCCTGAATGGGAGTTTCCTCCCGTCACCGCGTGGGCCGTGTTTCCCGGCGGGCGCTTAATGCCCGGCAAAACCCGGGCCTTGCTGGACTTTTTGGACGCCGGCTTGCGCGAACTGGGTTAAGGTACGCTCGGCCCCTTCATTCCTGCGGCCCGGCCGTAAGGGATAAGCCGGGCTGCGCGGCACGGGTCCGCCGGCTTAAATCTTGAATTTGCCGACCGCCGTGCGCATATGGCCGGCCAGTTCTTCCAGGTGCTTGGCCTCGCGAGCGGCTTGCTCGGCGGCGGTATTGTTGGCTTTGGCCATTTGCGCAACCTGTTCAATATTGCCGGCAATGTCGTTGCTGGCGGTATTTTGGTCTAATAAGGCGGCGGAAATATTGTTCACCACTTCAACCACCTTGGACGATTCGACTTTTATTTCATTGATGGCGTCGCCGGCTTGCCGGGCAATCACCGCGCCTTCGTCGGCTTTACCGACGGCTTCGCCCATGGCGATAATGGCAAGTTGGGTGCTTTTCTGCATGGACTCGATCATTTGAGAGATTTCTTCCGTGGCGTTGGTGGTGCGCTTGGCCAGATTGCGCACTTCATCCGCCACGACCGCAAAGCCGCGGCCTTGTTCGCCGGCCCTGGCCGCTTCGATCGCGGCATTCAGCGCCAACAGGTTGGTTTGGTCGGCTACGGCTTTAATGACTTGGACGACGGACGAAATTTGGCGGGATTGTTGTCCCAACGCTTCGATGGTGCCGGAGGTTTTTTGAACGCTGGCCGCAATTTGCAGCATGGCGGCGGCCGCGTTATGGATGATGTCGCCGCCTTGGTGGGATAAAGTCCCCGATTTGCATGAAATATCCAGCGCCACTTGGGCGTTATCGCTTAACTGGCCTATGTTGGCATTCACTTGGTCTATCGTGGTCGCGATCGAGGTGGCGGCGGCGCTTTGCTGGCGGGAACCGACAACCGTTTGGGCGGACGCCGCCGAAAGCGATTGCGCTGCTTGGGCAACCTCGTTGGCATCTTCCAATAGTTCCGTCAGCATTTTTTGCAAACTCATGATTAAACCGTTAAAAGTTTGGGCGGTTTCAGCAATCTCATCATGGCCGCCGGTATTGAGCCTGAGGGTAAAGTCGCGGCCGTTCTTGATTTGCAGCATCATTTTTTGCAGATCCGATAAAGGCAGGGTGACTGACCGCGAGATCAGCAAAGCCACCGCTATCGTCAAGGCCACGGTCAACGCCAATACCGTCCACAGCAGCCGGGTAGCGCTGCCGATTTGCCGGTTGGCCGCGGCTTCGTCCTCGGCAACCCGCAGGTTGGCGATTTGTACGACCCGGTCGATGCCGGCGCGATGGTTTTCGTAAGCCGCTTCCATTTTGGCAAGGGCGGAGGCCGCCGCTTCGCTATCGCCGGTCTGTAATGCGGGCACGAATTCGCCGAAGGCTATGTCGTAAAACAGTACGGCAGGCTCATGGGCTTGGCGTATAAATGCCTCGCGGAGCTGGGCGGTTAAGTTTGCATTGGCCCAAAATTCATGGCGGGCGTTATACTCCGTTTGCAGGTTTCTCAGGCGTTGAATCAGGCCGTTTTGGTCGTGCTTGCCGCCGGCGGCAAGCTGCAAACCGACCAGATAGGATTCGATGATGTATTCGGGCGGCGGCAAGATGTCGGCGACCAAGTCCTTACCTTGCACGATTTGCCGATAGGTGGGGCCGGTGATTTTAAGTTCGTTCAGAGTTTTGAAGGACCAGAGCCCGTAAACGGCAAAACCCGCTACAACACAGAGGGTTAATAAGGCGAAACGATACGCCAGGCTGAGCGAACCTAAAAATTTCATCACAATGTCCTTTTTAAAAGTTATTATCGATAAAGGTTATGAATTGCTGTCCAGTATTTATTTTGGGGGTGCCGGGACAAAAGGTTTGGTAAGGATCGGCGTTCGGAATCTAGCGAACAGGTTATGTATTATAGGGCGTCTTTAAAAAAACATCCGGCGGGCGCTTAGCGGTTTAAATGCCGAATTTAGGTTTAAACAGGATATGTCCCGCGTAATGGCGCACGCGTATTGAACTCCGGAGCACGGCTTATGCGGAAACTAGTTATTTACAATCACGGCAAGGACAGTATTCCTTGGGGCGAAAAGCCGTTGGGATTGGCGGAGGTGGCCCGGCAACACGGCTACATGTTTATAAGCCCCGATTACCAGGACAGCAACGATCCGGAAGCGCGGGTCGATAAATTGTTGAGCCTGGATGTTTCCGCCTACCGAACCATCGTGTTGGCGGGCTCCAGCATGGGGGCTTATGTGGCGGCCGTGGCGGCGGAACGGCTCAAGCCGGCCGGTTTGTTTTTAATCGCTCCGGCTTTTTATTTACCGGGTTATGCTCGTAACGACTTCAAACCCGGAACAGCCGAGATAGAAGTTTTTCATGGTTGGCGGGATGACGTGGTGCCGCCGGAAAATGCCTGGCGGTTTTGCCAAGCCCACCGGGCATCCTTGCATATGCTGGACGGCGATCATCGTTTGTTGAGCGTGTTACCGCAAATGACCGCCGCTTTCGATGCATTTTTAACCCGTTGCGATAAAGGTTAATCCGATGAGCGACTATAAAAAATACCATTGCATGGAATGCGAACATATTTATGACGAGGCCAAGGGCGACCCCGACAGCGGTATTGCGCCCGGTACGCGTTGGGAAGACATACCGGAGGATTGGGCCTGTCCTATTTGCGGGGCGCCCAAAAGCTTTTTCAAGTTATTGGTTTATTGATGTGCCGCCGGTATGACAGATGCGTCGGCAGAGTGCCGCGCGGCAGGGTGCGGCATTTATAAGTTATTGTCATAGCTGATTTTTGTCGGTTGCGCATGCGGTTTGCTTGGTTTTCTTTAAAACCCGGCGCTGGAGTAAAGCCATGAAAACCTTACATCAAGAACAAACCGAACTTGCCCATGCGGCATTTTTAGACGCATTAAGCGGCGAATTCATTGCCCGTACCGGTTACGGCGCGTATGTGCATTTAAATCCTTTCGACATTCACCAGTTATTCAAGGATTATTTGAAACACGGCATGCCGATTCGCGAATACGTCAAACAAAGCGTCAAAGCTTATTTATCGGCCTGAGGCCGGACGCAAGGGTATCGTGGGTGACAGGGCGGTTTTGCGGGTCGCGGCTATCCGGCGGTTGCCAGCGGTTTTTCTAAGCCGGACAGGACGGTGTTACAATAGCCGCTTCCAGAACGACTTACGAATTGCAATCATGATGTTATCTTTCCGTTCAACAGCGAGCCTTTTTGTTGGGCTGTATTTGTTGCTGGCTGTGCAGGTATTGCATGCGGCCGGCCCGATTTTCACCCCGGCCGCGCCCAGCGTCGCCGCCTCCAGCTATTATTTGATGGATTTTAACAGCGGCCGTATTCTGGCCGAAAAAGAGTCGGATAAGCGCGTCGCGCCGGCCAGTTTGACCAAAATCATGACGGTGTATGTGGTGTTTCGCGAATTGAAATCCGGACATTTAAGCCTGGACGAAAAAGTCACCGTCAGCCAGAACGCTTGGGAAACCGGCGGTTCCAAAATGTTTATCGAAGTCAATAAGCAGGTGCCCGTGCAGGACTTGCTGCAAGGCGACATCATCCAGTCGGGCAACGATGCCAGCGTGGCCTTGGCCGAACACGTGGCCGGCAGCGAACAGACGTTTGCCACCATGATGAACGAGCAAGCTTCCCGCCTGGGCATGGTGAACAGCCATTTCGAAAACAGCACCGGCTTGCCGACCCCCAACCATTACAGCAGCGCGCACGATCTGGCCTTGTTGGCGCAAGCCTTGATCAGCGAGTTTCCGGATTATTACCGCTGGTTTTCGCAAAAGGAATTTACCTTTAACAACATCACCCAGAAGAACCGCAATCAGTTGCTGTGGCGGGACGAGACTGTAGACGGCGTCAAAACCGGTTTTACCGACGATGCCGGCTATTGCATGGTGGCCTCCGCAAAACGCGAAGACATGCGCTTGATTTCGGTGGTAATGGGTACTTCCAGCCCCAATGCGCGCGCCAACGAAAGCCAATCGTTGTTGAATTACGGTTTCCGTTTCTTCGAAACCCACAGGCTGTACGAGGCCGGTGCCGCATTGACGGAAGCCCGGGTCAGAAAAGGCGAAACCTCCAAATTGTCGGTAGGGGTCGCGGAAGATGTTTATGTTACCGCGCCGCGTAAGCATTTTAACGAATTGAAAGCCGAATCCCAGCTGGATAAGGCCATTATGGCGCCCATCAACAAAGGCGATACCGTGGGCAGTTTGAACGTGACCCTGGCGGGCGAGACCATACTCAGCAAGCCGCTGGTGGCCATGGACAGCATCGCCGAGGGCGGGTTTTTCCGCCGTTTATATGATGCCGTTTTAGTTTTATTGGAGCGCTAATGTCCGACACGGTATATTTAAACGGCAAATATTTGCCGTTGGCCGATGCAAAAATTTCGGTACTGGACCGCGGCTTTTTGTTCGGCGATGGGGTCTATGAAGTGATCCCGGCCTATGCCGGACGTCTGTTCCGCTTTGAAGACCATATCGCGCGCCTGAACAACAGTTTGCGGGAAATCCGTTTGGACCTGCACAAAAGCGTGGCCGAGTGGCGGGCGATTTTTCAGCCCATGCTGGACAGCGGCAAGGACGAATATATTTATCTGCAAATCACCCGCGGCTGTGCGCCCAAGCGCGATCACGGCTTTCCGGAGCAGGTGGTGCCGACCGTGTTTGCCATGTGTTCGGAAATCAAGCCGTTTCCCGGCCGGGTCACGGGCGTCAAAGCCGTAACACTGGTCGATACCCGCTGGCAGAAGTGTCATGTCAAGGCGACCGCGCTGCTGGCGCATTTGTTGTTGCGCCAGGAAGCCCTGGATCAAGATTGCGCGGAAGCGATACTGGTCAGAAACGGTTACGTCACCGAAGGCGCGGCCAGCAATCTGTTTGCGGTGATCGACGACGAACTGATTACGCCGCCCAACAGTCACGAGATCCTGCCGGGTATTACCCGCGATGTGATTTTGGAACTGGCCGAAGCCAACGCTATAGCCTGCAAGGAGGACGTGATTGCCGTGGAGGCCCTGCAGAACGCCAGCGAAATTTGGGTGACCAGTTCCACCCGCGAAATCGTGCCGGTGATTGAACTGGACGGTCAACCCGTCGGTTTAGGTAAACCCGGGCCGGTATTCTACAAAATGGACCAGTTGTTACAAGCGTATAAGCAATCGTTAGCATGAGCGAAACAGAAAGCCTCTTAGAATTTCCTTGCCAGTTTCCCATCAAGGCCATGGGCAAAACCAGCGCCGATTTCGATGCAATCGTGGTGGAAATCGTGCGGCGGCATGTCGGCGATATCCGCGAAGGCGCCGTCAGTTCGCGGCCCAGCAAGGCCGGTACCTACACCTCGGTAACGGTGATGATAGAAGCGACCAGCCGCGAGCAGCTGGACGCCATCTATCAGGGATTGACCGACCATCCCGATGTGCTGGTGGCATTGTAGCGAGCCGGTGAAGCCGCAAACCGTCCTCAGGCAATTGGGCTTGCGGGATTATCAAACCGTTTGGCGGGACATGCAGCGCTTTACTGCGGAACGCACTGAAGCAACGCCCGATGAGATCTGGATTACCGAGCATCCGCCGGTTTTTACGTTGGGTTTGAACGGTAAACACGAGCATGTATTGCAGGCAAGCGATATTCCGTTAATCCAGACCGACAGAGGCGGGCAGGTGACTTACCACGCGCCCGGCCAGTTGGTTGTTTATTTCTTGGCCGATTTGCGCCGTTTGGCCATCGGCCCCCGCCAGGCCGTGACCTTGTTGGAACAGGCCATGATAACCGCGCTGGCGCAATACGGTGTGCGGGCGAAGGCCAGGGCGGATGCGCCCGGCGTGTATGTGGAAGGTAAAAAAATCGGCGCCCTGGGGCTGAGAATAAAACGAGGTTGCAGTTACCACGGATTAAGTTTGAATAACGCCATGGATTTAACGCCGTTTAGTTACATCAATCCCTGCGGTTATGCCGGCCTGGAAGTCACCCGACTGGCCGATTTCGGCGTACGCATACAGACTCGCGAACTGGCGGTGCCGGTTGTTCATCACCTTATCAAGGCCATAGAATCATGACGCTGAATAGCCTTAAAGACATCAACGCACCGTCCCGCGCGACGCCCGAAACCCATCAACGCAACGCCGACAAATTGTCGCGGATACCGGTCAAGGTCGAAAAGCCGGAAGCTCTTTTGCGCAAGCCGGACTGGATCCGCATCAAATTGCCGGCCGGCGAAAGAGTCAATCAAATCAAACAAACGCTGCGAGAAAACCGCCTGCATACCGTCTGCGAGGAGGCGGCTTGTCCTAATCTGGGCGAGTGTTTCAGTCACGGTACCGCCACCTTCATGATTATGGGCGACCTGTGCACCCGCCGCTGCCCGTTCTGCGACGTCGCCCACGGCAAACCGCAAGCGCTGGATGCCGATGAGCCCGATAATCTGGCCAATACCATCGCGGCGATGGCGTTGAAATACGTGGTGGTTACCTCGGTCAACCGCGACGATTTGCGCGACGGCGGGGCCGGGCACTTTGCCGCCTGTATTGCCGCGATCCGTCTGCGGTCCCCGGCCACCACCATTGAAGTGTTAACGCCGGATTTTCGCGGGCGCATGGAAACCGCATTGCGGATTTTGCAACAACAGCCTTGCGATGTGTTCAACCATAATCTGGAAACCGTGCCGCGGCTGTATCCGGAAGCCCGGCCCGGCGCGGATTACCAAACCTCGCTGCAATTATTGCAGCGCCATAAACAATTGCTGCCGAAGGTGCCCACCAAATCGGGTTTGATGCTGGGCATAGGCGAGACCGAAGACGAAGTCGTGCAGGTGTTGAAAGACTTGCTGGCGCATGGTTGCGGCATGTTGACCCTGGGCCAATACTTGCAGCCCAGCAAAGAGCATCTGGCGGTAAAGGAATATATCCACCCGGATCAATTCACGCGTTATGCCGAGATTGCTCGCGGCCTGGGTTTTCAACAGGTCGCCAGCGCCCCGCTGGTGCGCTCGTCCTATCACGCCGATTTGCAGGCCGCGGGCGTTATCGAATAGCAAACAACCCTATACCGTAAAAGCATGAACCCAGATTTCGATCCGTCGCCGGCGGCGTCGGCATCCAGCAAAGCCGGCGCATGGGCTTGGCGGGGCCCGGTAATAGTATTGACGCTGCTCGCCGCGGCCGGTTATTTCATCGGCTGGCCGCATCGCGCCGAACAGGCAGGAGCGGAGCGAGCGTCCGAAAACCGCGACCAAAACCCGGTGGCCGTGGCTGTTGCGCCCGTCACCCAGGGCGATATGCCGATTTATCTGAACGGGTTGGGCACCGTTACGCCGCTACGCACGGTCACCCTGCATTCGCGGGTGGACGGGGAGTTGATCCGGGTGGCCTTTAGCGAGGGTCAGCAGGTCAAGCAAGGCGAGGTGCTGGCGGAAATCGATCCCCGTGCTTTTCAGGTGCAATTGCAGCAGGCCCAGGGGCAATTGCTGCACGACGAGGCATTGCTGAAAAATGCCGAGATCGATCTGGAGCGGTACCGGACGCTGCTGGAACAGGACTCCATCGCCGCCCAGCAGACCGCGACGCAGGAGGCGCTGGTCAAGCAATACCGCGGTACGGTAGAGGTCGACCGGGCTCAAGTGGCAAACGCAGAGCTACAGCTGAGTTATACCAAAATCACCGCGCCGCTGAGCGGGCGGGCGGGTTTGCGTTTGGTCGACCAGGGCAATCTGGTGCATGCCAACGATGCCAACGGTTTGGTGGTGGTTACCCAGCTCCAGCCTATCAGCGTGTTGTTTACCTTGCCGGAAGACAGTGTGCAGGCGGTTATGCGGCGCTGGCATGCCGCCGAAACGCTACCGATAGAAGCCTATGACAGGGCCGGCCGGCAAAAATTGGCCGACGGCAAGTTGCTGGCCCTGGATAACCAAATCGACCCTGCCACCGGTACCTTTAAACTAAAAGCGCAATTCGAAAATACCGATAAGGCCTTGTTTCCGAATCAGTTCGTCAACATCAAGATGAAATTGGACAACTGGCCCTCGGCCACGTTGGTGCCCACCGCCGCCATCCAGCAAGGCGCCACCGGCAGCTTTGTATATGTGGTCAAGGACGATAATACCGTCACGGTTAGCGCGGTCAAACTCGGTCCCGGCCTGGCCGAAACCGTTGCGGTACTGGAAGGGCTAGCGCCGGGGCAAAAGGTGGTGGTCGACGGTGCCGACAAACTGCGGGAGGGTAGCCGAGTCAAGGTGATTCCGGCCGACGGCGCGCCTGTTGCAAACGACCGCACGATGCATCGGCGGGACCCAGCCTGAGTATGGCCGCGGAAACCCCATCCAGGCAGGACTTCAACCCGTCGCGCATTTTTATTCTAAGGCCCGTTGCCACCTCGCTGTTAATGGTGGCGTTGCTGTTGGTCGGTATCCTGGCCTATCGCTTGCTGCCGATCTCGGCACTACCGCAGGTCGATTATCCCACCATACAGGTGGTAACGCTTTATCCCGGAGCCAGCCCGGAGGTGATGACCTCGGTGGTTACCGCCCCGCTGGAAAGGCAATTCGGCCAAATGCCCGGGCTGAAGCAGATGACATCCGCCAGCTCCGGCGGGGCTTCGGTGATTACCTTGCAGTTTAATTTGGCGTTGGCATTGGATGTCGCCGAACAAACGGTGCAGGCCGCCATCAATGCCGCCGCTAACTTTTTACCGGACGACTTGCCGATGCCGCCGATCTATAACAAGATCAACCCGGCCGATGCGCCGATTTTGACTTTGGCCGTCACGTCGCCCAGCATGGCCCTGACACAAGTCGAAGATCTGGTCGATACCCGTCTGGCGCAAAAAATCGCCCAACTACCCGGCGTCGGATTGGTCGGCATCAGCGGCGGCCAGCGCCCGGCCGTGCGGATCCAGGCCAATCAAAAAGCCTTGGCGGCTTATGGCTTGAGCCTGGAAGACTTGCGTACCGCCATTGCGGCCGCCAATGTCAATCAGCCCAAGGGCATGTTCGACGGCCCGGCGCGTTCCGCCATCATCGATAATAACGATCAACTGCGCAGCGCGGCGGAATACGAAGACTTGATTATCGCCTACCGCAACGGCGCGCCGGTAAAACTGTCGGCGGTGGCGAAGGCGGTGCAGGCCAACGAAAACGCGCGGCTGGCCGCCTGGGCCAATAATGCCGCGGCGGTGATCGTCAATATTCAGCGCCAGCCCGGCGCCAATGTGATCGAGGTGGCCGACCGCATTAAACGGATGTTGCCGAGCATACAGGCTTCGCTGCCCGGCGCCGTCGACGTGGCGCCGCTAACGGACCGCACCGTGACCATTCGTGCCTCGGTGAGGGACGTGCAATTCGAATTAATGCTGGCGGTGGCGCTGGTGGTCATGGTGATTTTCCTGTTTCTGCGCAACCCGGCGGCGACGGCGATTCCCGCCGTCGCCGTGCCGCTATCCCTGATCGGCACCTTTGCGGTGATGTATTTGGCCGGGTTCAGTATTAATAATCTGACGCTGATGGCCTTGATCATCGCCAGCGGCTTTGTGGTGGACGATGCCATTGTGGTGATCGAGAATATTTCCCGTTACCGGGAGCGCGGCGAACCGCCTTTACAAGCGGCATTGAAAGGTTCGCAACAAATCGGTTTTACCATTATTTCGCTGACGGTCTCCCTGGTGGCGGTATTGATTCCGCTGCTATTCATGGGCGACGTGGTCGGCCGCCTGTTCCGGGAGTTCGCCGTCACGCTGGCCGTGGCGATTTTGCTTTCCGCCATTATTTCGCTGACGCTGACGCCGATGATGTGCGCGAGAATGCTGCGCCGAACGCCCGAACAGACCGATGCCGGCGGTTGGTATGCGCGGGTGATTGCCGTTTACGGCCGCAGCCTGGAGTGGGTGTTGAATCGCCGGCGTCTGACCTTGCTGGTGGCCGCCGCCACCTTGCTGTTCACCGTGGCGCTGTATGCCGTCATCCCGAAAGGTTTTTTTCCGCTGCAGGATACCGGGTTGATACAGGGCATTTCCGAAGCGCCGCCCAGTATCTCGTTCGCCGCCATGGCCGAACGGCAGGCCAAACTGGCCGAAGCCATTCTGGCCGATCCGGCGGTGGCCAGTTTGTCGTCGTTTATCGGTGTCGACGGTACCAATCCGACCCTGAACAGCGGCCGCTTCCTGATCAACCTGAAACCGCATGCCCAACGCGAAGACAGCGCCGAAGCCGTGATCCGGCGCTTGCGGGTGCAATTGGCGAAACTGTCCGGCATCGACATTTATTTACAGGCGGTGCAGGACATGACCTTGGAAAGCCAAGTCAGCCGCACTCAGTATCAGTTTACGCTGCAAACCGTGGATTGGAGCGAACTCAGCGCTTGGACGCAACGGTTGGTGGCTCGGTTGCGCGAATTGCCGCAGCTCAGCGATGTGGCCAGCGACATGCAAGACCAGGGGCTGCAATTGTATGTGAATATCGACCGCGCCACCGCCAGCCGGATGGGCGTGTCCGCCGCGGCCATCGATAATGCTTTGTATAACGCCTACGGCCAACGCTTGGTGTCTACCATTTTTACCCAGTCCAACCAATACCGGGTGGTGCTGGAAGCCAGCCCGGACAGCGGGAACGGTCCGGCGGGCATTCAAGAATTGCGTATTCCCGGCACGGACGGCAGCTTGGTGCCGCTGTCGGCGGTTGCCAGCGTATCCGAGCGGATGGCGCCGCTGGTCATGGGGCATTTGGACCAATTTCCGGCGGCGACGGTTTCGTTCAATCTGGCGTCCGGCGCTTCGCTCGGCGATGCGGTCGGCGCCATCGAGACGGCCAAGCGGGACATCGGTTTGCCGATCGGCGTGCAAGCCGAGTATCAGGGCGCGGCGCTGGCTTTCAATGCCTCGCTGAACAACACCTTGTGGTTGATTCTGGCCGCCATCGTCACGGTTTATATCGTGTTGGGCGTGCTGTACGAAAGCTATATCCATCCGTTGACGATATTGTCGACCTTGCCGTCGGCGGGCGTGGGGGCATTGTTGGCGCTGATGGCGGCCGGTAAGGACCTGAGCATCATCGCCGTGATAGGTATCATATTGTTGATCGGTATGTCAAGAAAAACGCCATTATGATGATCGATTTTGCGCTGGAGGCCGAGCGCAAACAAGGCCTGCCGCCGCGCAAGGCCATTTACCAAGCCTGCCTGTTGCGTTTCCGGCCGATCTTGATGACCACCTTGTCGGCCATGCTCGGCGCCCTGCCTTTGATGTTGGGTTCCGGGGCCGGTTCCGAGCTGCGGCATCCCTTGGGAATCGCCATGGTCGGCGGATTGCTATTCAGCCAACTGTTGACGCTGTATACCACGCCTGTGATTTATTTGGCTCTGGACGATCTGTCGCGGCGCTGGCGCGCCGGATGGGCCGGCGACGCCGGGACGATATGAGTTTCTCGGCTTTGTTTATTCGGCGCCCGGTAGCAACCACCCTGCTGACCATCGGTTTGGCATTGGCCGGCGTGATGGCCTTTGTGCAGTTGCCGGTGGCGCCGTTGCCGCAGGTGGATTTTCCGACCATTTCGGTGTCGGCCGGCTTGCCCGGCGCCAGCCCGGAAACCATGGCCGCCACCATTGCCACGCCGTTGGAGCGCTCGCTGGGCCGGATTGCCGGCATCGCCGAAATGACTTCCGCCAGTTCCGCCGGGACGACGGGCATTACCCTGCAATTCGATCTGGACCGCGACATCGACGGCGCGGCGCGGGACGTGCAGGCCGCCATCAATGCCTCCAGCCGTTTGTTGCCCGCCGAATTGCCCAGCCGGCCGGTATACCGCAAGGTCAATCCGTCCGATTCGCCGATTCTGATTTTATCCCTCACCTCCGATATCCTCGATCGCGGGCAAATGTACGATGCCGCCTCCACGATTTTGGCGCAAAAAATCGCCCAAATCGACGGCATCGGCCAGATCAGGGTGGGCGGCAGTTCGCTGCCGGCGGTGCGGGTGGAGTTGAACCCCAATATGCTGGCCAAATACAAGCTCAGTCTGGAAGATGTGCGTGGAGCCATCGTCGCCGCCAATGCCAACCGTCCCAAGGGCGCCATTGAAGAGCAGGGCCGGCATTGGCAAATTCAGGCCAACGATCAGGTCAAACGGGCGGCCGATTACAATCCGCTGATCGTAGCTTACCGCAACGGCGCTCCGATCCGGGTCGCCGATCTGGGCGAGGCGGTGGATTCGGTGGAAGACGTCCGCAATGCCGGGGTCAGGAACGGCCGCAATTCCGTATTGCTGATTCTAAATAAACAACCCGGCTCCAACATCATCGAAACCGTGGAAAGGGTCAAGGCCATGCTGCCGCGATTGCAGGCACTGTTGCCCAATGCCATGACGTTATCCGTGGCGGTGGACAGGTCGCTGACCATCCGCGCTTCGGTCGACGAGGTAGAGCGCAGTTTGCTGATCGCCATAGCATTGGTGATCATGGTGATACTGCTGTTTTTGCGCAAATTGCAGTCGGCGCTGATTCCCATCATCGCCGTGCCGGTATCCTTGTTGGGCGCGTGCGGGATTATGTATTTATGCGGTTACAGTCTGGATAACCTGTCCCTGATGGCGCTGACCATCGCCACCGGCTTCGTGGTCGACGATGCCATCGTGGTGCTGGAAAACATCAGCCGGCATATTGAAAAAGGCCAAACGCCATTTCAGGCCGCGCTGCACGGCGCCCGCGAAGTGGGGTTTACCGTGGTGTCGATGAGTCTGTCATTGGTGGCCGTGTTCATTCCGATTCTATTGATGGGCGGCATTGTCGGCCGGCTGTTTCGCGAGTTTGCCGTTACGTTGTCCGCGGCCGTTTTGGTGTCGCTGCTGGTGTCTCTGACCGTCACGCCCATGCTGTGCGCGCGCTGGTTAAAACCGGCGCAATTGAATCGGCCGGGGCGCCTGGCGCGCGGTTTGGAGAGGGTGTTTGCATGGGTCCAGGGCGGTTACCGGGTCAGTTTGCATTGGGCTTTGCGGCATGCGCCGCTGATGCTGGCGATTTTGTTGGTCTGCATTGCCTTGAACGTGTATTTGTACGCCATCGTGCCGAAGGGTTTTTTTCCGGTGCAGGACAACGGCAGGCTGGCCGGCAGCATTCAGGCCGATCAGAGTATCTCCTTTCAGGCCATGCAGAAGAAATTGCTCGAGTTTGCGGATATTTTGCAAAAAGACCCGGAGGTTACCTCGGTGGTCGGCTTTGCCGGCGGCGGGCAAAACAGCAATACCGGCCGCATTTTTGCGGTATTGCGGGAACCCGAACAGCGCCGGGATTCAATCGACGCTATCATGAAGCGCTTGCGGAAAGAACTTGCCAACGAGCCGGGCGCCAGCTTGTTTTTGCAGCCGATACAGGATTTGCGCATCGGCGGCCGTTCTTCGGCGGCGCTGTACCAATTTACCTTGGTAACCGAAAATCTGGACGATTTGCGGGAGTGGACCCCCAAAATTCTGGCCGCCCTGCAAGCCCGGCCGGAGTTGCTCGATGTGAATAGCGACCAGCAGGATAAGGGCCAGCAAGTTTCGCTGCGGGTGGACCGCGACAAAGCCGCCCGTTACGGCATCAGTCAGGCGGCCATCGATACGGCTTTGAACAACGCTTTCGGGCAGCGGCAGGTGTCGGTTATTTATAATCCGCTCAACCAATACCATGTGATCATGGAATTGGCGCCGGAATATTGGCAGAATTCGCGGGTATTGAATCAACTGTATGTCAGCCCGGCCGCCAGTGTCGGCGGGCAAAATTCAACGGCCCAAATTCCCTTGGCGGCGCTGGCCGGTTTTCAATCCACAAATGCGCCGTTGACCGTGAACCATCAGGGACAATTTGCCGCCGCCACCTTGTCTTTTAACCTTAAGCCGGGCGTGTCGTTATCGGATGCCACCCAATTGATCGAAGACAGTATGAAAAAGATCGGTGCGCCGAATACCCTGCGCGGCAGTTTTCAAGGCAGCGCCAAGGCCTTTCAGGAATCGTTGAGCAATCAACCCTGGCTGATCGCGGCGGCCCTGGCAACCATTTACATCGTGTTGGGCGTGCTGTACGAAAGTTACATTCACCCGCTGACGATCTTGTCCAGCTTGCCGTCGGCCGGAATGGGGGCCATTTTGGCGCTGATGGTCTGCGATACCGAATTCAGCATCATTGCTTTGATCGGCGTGATTTTGCTGATCGGTATCGTTAAAAAGAACGCCATCATGATGATAGATTTCGCCCTCCAGGCCGAGCGGGAGCAAGGCCTTGGCAGCGAAGAGGCCATCTTTCAGGCCTGTTTGTTGCGTTTTCGCCCCATCATGATGACCACCTTGGCGGCCATGCTGGGCGCGTTACCCTTGGCGATGGCCTCCGGCTACGGCGCCGAATTCCGACAGCCGCTGGGGATTTCCATCGTCGGCGGCTTGTTGGTCAGTCAGTTATTGACGTTGTATACCACGCCGGTGGTGTATTTGTATCTGGACCGGCTCAGTCTCGCCAGCCGGCATTGGTTTAAGGGCAGGCATGCCGTTCGCGCCATTTAAACCGATGATAAAGTTGATGCCGATGCGCGTATTAGCCTTGTCGTTTTTGCCGGTGCTGCTGGCCGGTTGTACCATGGGCCCCGACTATGAGCGGCCGCAATCGGCGGTGCCTGCCGAATTCAAGGAAATGAAAGGTTGGAAACGGGCGCAACCCCGAGACGATAGTCTGCCCGGCAAGTGGTGGGAAATTTTCGGCGATGCGCAACTAAACGCCTTGCAGGAGCAGGTTGCCGGCGGCAACCAGTCTTTGGTCGCGGCCGAAGCTCAGTACCGGCAGGCCCAGCATTTGGTGCAATCGGCGCGCGCGGCTTATCTGCCGACGGCCGGGGTCACCGGCAGCGTCAACCGCTTTAAGGCGGCCAGCGGGCAGAGTGTGGCGGTATCCGGTATCCGCAATCTGTTCGGTACGGCGTTGAACATCGCCTGGGAGCCGGATTTGTGGGGTAGCGTGCGCCGCCAGGTGGAAGCCGATACCAGTAGCGCCCAAGCCAGCGCCGCCACCTTGCAGGCCTTGCGGCTTTCCACCCAGGCCGCTTTGGCGCAGGATTATTTTCAGTTGCGGGCCTTGGATGCCCAACAGCAGTTACTGGAAAAAACCGTGGCCGCTTATCAAAAGACCCTGGATATTACCCGCAACCGTTACGCGGCCGGCGTGGCGGCGCGCAACGATGTGTTGCAGGCGGAGGCGCAACTGGAAGCGGCCCGGGCGCAAGCCATCGATGTGGGGGTGTCGCGTTCGCAAATGGAGCATGCCTTGGCGGTGTTGATCGGCAAATCGCCGGCGGAATTGAATTTGCCGCGTACCGAACAGCTCCCAGGCAGCTTGCCGCAAATTCCGGTGGGGGTGCCGTCGACCTTATTGGAGCGCCGGCCGGATATCGCCAATGCCGAGCGCTTGGTGGCCGCCGCCAATGCCAAAATCGGCGTGGCCAAAGCCGCTTATTTTCCCAGTCTGACCTTGTCAGCCACCAACGGCTTTCAAACCGTCAATCTATCCAAACTGTTTTCCATGGCCAGCCGCTATTGGGCCTTGGGCCCGGCCGCCGCAGCCTGGACCTTGCTGGACGGCGGTGCCAAAAATGCCCAGCTGAAGCAGGCTGTCGACAGTTTCGATGCCAGCGTTGCCCAATATCGGCAAGCCGTGTTGACCGGCTTTCAGGAGGTGGAGGACAGTTTGTCCGCCTTGCGAACACTACAGGAAGAGCAGTTGGTGCTCGACAAGGCGGTTCAATCCGCCCGGTCCGCATTGACCATTACCGAGAACCAATATAAGGCCGGCACGGTGAGCTATTTGAACGTCATGACCGCGCAAGCCGCGGCGTTGACGAATGAAAAAGCCGCTGTTGCGGTATTGGGCGAACGGCTGAGTTACTCGGTGCAACTGGTCAAGGCCTTGGGCGGCGGCTGGGATGACGGTAGCTTGCCGGATAGCGATGCCGCGGCCGGCGACAGCAGCTGGACGGATGTGTTGCCGTTTCCCATGCAATAAGCGGACAAGTCGGGAATGAATGGACCGTTCGTCTTTCCCGCCACGATAGCGGATTTTTAGCGATAAAATAGCTTTAAGGTTATTTTTTAATATTCAAACGAATCAGACCGCCAACCCAGTGCTTAAACAATTTGATATTTTGCCCGAAGGCCTGCTGGATATTGCCGTCGAGCAGCTTTACACGCTGATACCGGAGCCGGCCTTGTTTCATTTGCCCGGCAAGCGTTCGGATACGCTGTTCGTGTCGGTGTTGTTGCACGGTAACGAGCCGACCGGTTTTCTGGCGCTGCAAATGCTGTTGCGGAAATATCGTAACCAACTGCTGCCGAGAAATTTGAGTCTGTTTTTCGGTAATACCCAAGCGGCGCGTTTTAATCTGCGGCGGCTGGATCGTCAACCGGATTTCAATCGCATCTGGCCGGGTACGCCGCTGCCCGATTCGCCGGAAACGGTCTGGACGCAACAGATTTGCGATGCGATGCGGGCGCGCGAGTTATTCGCCAGTATCGATGTGCATAACAATACCGGGCTCAACCCGCACTATGCCTGCATTAACAAGCTGGAGGATGATTTCCTGCATCTGGGGGCGCTGTTCGGCCGTTTGATGGTGCATTTTACCCATCCCAAGGGTGTGCAATCGGCGGCTTTTGCGGAACTCTGTCCGGCGGTGACCCTGGAATGCGGGCGCCCGGACCAACCGCACGGCGTTGAGCACGCTTTTCAGTTTATCGATAGTTGCCTGCATTTGCAGGCGTTTCCAGCTCACCCGGTAGCCAAGCAGGATGTCGATATTTATCACACCGTGGCGCAGGTGACCATAGACGAGCATGTCGCTTTCGGTTTTAACGACGCCGCCGCGGATTTGTCGCTGGATCGGGACTTGGAACGCTTGAATTTCACCGAAATTCAAGCGGGAACGGTATTCGGTAAGGTCAGGGGCGCCCGAATGCCGCTGCTGGCGCGAGATAATGATGGACAGCCGATTACCGAAAAGTTTTTTAGGTTGGCGGACGGCCAATTACAAATTACCAGGCCTACCATGCCGTCGATGTTGACCCTGAATGAACGGGTGATTCGGCAGGATTGCCTGTGTTATTTAATGGAGCGGCTGGCGTTTTGACGGCGCCCGCCGCCGCAAAGCCGGCAGCGGTTGAAAAATAAGTTTGCAAGAATCCTGCCTGATTTTATAATGGTCTGTTTTTGGGATATTCCATCCCGAATCCTTGCTTCACTGCTCGTCCGAGCGGGAGGCTTTTTGAACCGTAAGGAGAAATCATGCGTCATTATGAAATCGTCTTCTTGGTACACCCTGATCAAAGCGCTCAGGTGCCTGCCATGATAGAACGTTACAAAACCACCATCGAAGAGGCTGCAGGTAAAATCCACCGTCTGGAAGACTGGGGCCGTAGACATCTGGCTTACCCTATCAAAAAAATTCATAAAGCACACTATGTGTTGATGAATATCGAATGCGATCAAGCCACTCTTGAAGAATTGGAAGCGGGTTTCCGCTTTAACGATGCGATTCTGCGCAGCCAAACCTTGCTGCAAAAAGAAGCCGTTACCGCGCCTTCCGCCATTGCCACCAGCGGTAACGACGGTCAAAAAACCAGCAACCGCGTAAAAGAAGTTGAAGAAGAGACTGAAGAAGCGGACGTTGTGGAAGAAGTTGCAAGCGAAACCGAAGCGGATTCCGAATAAACTTTTTAAATCAAGAGAATTAATATGGCACGTAACAATATCAGACGTAAAAAAGGCTGCCGCTTCAGCGGTGAAGATGCAACCGTGATCGATTATAAAGATCTGGATTTGCTGAGCGAATACATCACCGAAACCGGCAAAATCATTCCCAGCCGCATCACCGGCACTAGCGCAAAATATCAAAGACAGTTGACGTCGGCTATTAAACAGGCCCGTTTTCTGGCGCTGCTGCCGTTCTGCGACGCGCACAAATAATTTAAGGTAAGCCGGAGAGCGGTCGTGCAGTTTTTGGCAGCCTACATCATGAAAGGCCGTCTGCAAGCCATGACGGTTGCGGCTGCCTTTGCATTGCTGTCATTGAAATTTCCTCCGGCAAGTATCGTAAGTTCGGCTTCGGTCGCATTGGTCACTTTGCGTAGGGGCGGTAAAGAAGGTTTGTATGTGCTGGTGTGCGCCTGTTTGGCGGCGGCTATACTCAGCGTGTTCTTGAAAATCGGTTATCAATTCGCCTTGTTGTACGGCGTGGTGTTGTGGACGCCGGTTTGGCTGATCTCCATAGTGCTGCGCGAAGGTAGAAATCTGGCGGTGGCGATAGAGATTGCCGTGTTGCTGGGCGTGGCGGCCGTGTTGGCTTTCTACGCCTATCAACCGCAACCGGCCCAAGTCTGGGGTGGGGTGTTATCGGTGATGATGCAACCTATGTTGGACGCGAAACCGGATGTGCCTATCGAACAAATCAAGCAATCGGCGCAAGCCTTCGCCCATTTCATGACCGGGGCTATTGCCGCCGGCAGTGTGTACGGCTTGTTGTTCGGCTTGTTCCTGGCCAGATGGTGGCAGGCGGCGCTTTACAATCCGGGCGGATTCAGAACCGAGTTTTTGGCCATGAAAGGCCACGCTCAGCTGGCGATGGCCACGATGCTACTGATTGCGGTAGCCGCTTTATCGTCCGGCGCGCTGGCCGAGGTTTGCTGGAACATGCTGCTGGTGCTGTTCGTGCTGTATACCTTTATCGGTACCGCCGTACTGCATGCTTGTTTCGCGGTCATGAAAGGCAGCCGGTTCATGGTGCCGTTTCTGTACCTGACGTTGGTGATCATTCCGCACGTGATGGCGATCATAGCCGTCGTTGGCTTGATCGATAACTGGTTGAACTTACGTAATAAAATTTCAAATACAACGGCCGGCTAAACGCGGTCATTATTTCGACATAGGTCGATTAACGAGGTAAGTAAAGATGGAAGTCATTCTTCTTGAGAAAATAGCAAACCTGGGCAACTTGGGCGACAGAGTCACCATTAAGGCAGGTTACGGCAGAAACTTTTTGATTCCGCAAGGCAAGGCCGCCAAAGCCACCGCCGCCAAAATCAAGGAATTCGAAGAGCGCCGCGCCGAGTTGGAAAAACAAGCCGCCGAGAAACTGGCCGCCGCTAACGCGCGCGGCGAAGCCATCGGCAAACTGAGCGTAACCATCGCTCACAAAACCGGCGACGAAGGCCGCTTGTTCGGTTCCGTCGGTACTCATACCATTGCCGAAGCCATTACCGCGGCGGGCGTTAAGGTTGAAAAAAGCGAAGTGCGCATGCCGAACGGCGTGATTCGCCAAGTCGGCACATACGACATCGCTATCAATCTGCATACCGATGTAGTGGTTACTCTGCCGATTAAAATCGTCTCGGAATAATTCCATGATCATCGTAACCGGTGGTGCCGGGTTTATCGGTAGCAATCTGGTACTGGGTTTGAACGCCCGCGGTTACGATGAGATTCTGGTAGTCGACCATTTGGCCAATGGGGTCAAATACAAAAATCTGGTCGATTGCCGGATCGCCGATTACATGGACAGAAGCGCCTTTCTGGAGAAAATCCGGCAGGGTGCATTTCCCGCCGAAACCATAGAGGCCATTTTCCATCAAGGCGCATGTTCGACCACCACCGAGTGGGACGGCCGCTACATGATGGAGAACAATTACGAATACAGCAAGGTGCTGTTTCATTATTGCCAAAGCCACAAAATCCCCTTTATTTACGCCTCCAGCGCCGCCACTTACGGTTCGGATTTGACCTTTAAGGAAGAACCGGCTTACGAAGGTCCGCTAAATGTGTACGGTTATTCCAAATTTCAGTTCGACCAATACCTGCGCCGGCATCTGCCTAAACTGACCGCGCAAGTGGTGGGCCTGCGTTATTTTAATGTCTACGGCCCGCGCGAAGCCCACAAGGGCAGCATGGCCAGCGTGGCGTTTCACTTGAATAATCAAATCAAGGACTCCGACAATCTGCGCTTGTTCGAAGGTTGCGACGGTTACGGCGACGGCGAACAACGCCGCGATTTCGTCTACGTCGGCGACGTGGTGGACATTAACTTGTGGTTTCTGGACAACCCGCACGTATCCGGTATTTTCAATTGCGGCACCGGCCGCAGCCAGACCTTCAATGACGTCGCCAACGCGGTGATCAAATTTCACCGGCGCGGCCAAATCCAATACATCCCTTTTCCCGAACACCTGAAAGGTTGCTATCAAAGTTTCACCGAAGCGAATCTGGATAAGCTGCGGGCCGCCGGTTGCGAGTATCAATTCAAAACCGTCGAGCAAGGCGTGCAGGTGTACATGGAGTGGCTGAACCGCTAACGCTGTCGGCGTTTCGTCAACCCGGCGTAAAGTTCAAGGTGCGTGAGGCTTTCGCTACGTGCAATTGGCCGTTCCTCAGTTGTTTAGTCAACGCGTCGCATAAGCCTCGGTAAACTCTTTAAATGCCTCGGGCAAATGATGATGCTCCAGACGCGCAGGTGGCCGTCGAAAGCGGCAGAGACAGCGGTTGGCTAACCGGCGGCATCCTTTTGCAGAATGGCTGCGGAAAAGCGTAAAAACTCGTCCAGATGCAATGCGATGACATTAATGGTAATTGGTAATTGCAAACTTTGGTAATCATGCACTGCAATGTTACGAAAACCCACCATGCGTTTTAGCGCATCGGCTAAATCCGCCTCAATCCAACCGGCGGCCGCAAGCAAGGCAAACACGTCGCGGGCGCTTTGCGGTAGGCCCAGTTTTTCCCTGCGAATCAGGTGCTGGCCGATATCCAAGGCCGCTTCGCAGGCGCGCTGAATATTCAGGATCGCCGCATCCTGGCGGGTAAGGTTGGAGGCGAAACCGTCCGGATCGCTTGAATATTCCTCACGGGCGCGCGCCACGCAACGTTCGATAGTCGCTACCTTGTTGAGCAACACGTCATCGGCCATATACAGACCCCCTGTTTTGAATGTCTTGCAGTAACAGTGCGCGCGCGGTATCCAATGTGGTTTTTTCGCTAAGCACGAAACATTCGAACAAACCGGTTTGCGGCTCTTGTCCCCATAAACGGCGGCCGGTTTGCAGAATCTGGTATTGCATGACGGTCGATGCGGCCCGCATGTCCAGCAAATCCACCGGACAAACGGCAATATCGGCCAGCCGGCCGGATAACTCCCAAAGTTGCAGGGGATCGGCATAACCAGGCAGCAATACCGCCAAGTCCAGATCGCTGCTGGCATGGGCGGCAGGCGTCGGATAACTGCCGAACGCATAAATTGCCAGCGCCTGGGGAAAGCTCGCCTTTATCAATTCGACGATAGGTCCGCTGCTAGCCAGAATAGCCGTGCGGTCCAGGGACGCTATTGTTTTATCGGTTTGGATGGCCATCGCCAAAAATGCTCGCATTGCGTAGTTAAGGTAAGCAACGAACCCACATCAGCTCATTGGGTAAAATTTCTCCAACTGGTCTTTGAGTCGGCGATTTAACCGGTTTACTCTTGAATGCCGGCAAGGTTGCCGCGTCATCGGCTTCATTGGTCAAGGTATTATAAGCTGGTTGAACGCGGCACAGCATCCGCATCGCGCTCTTGGCGTATGACGTTAACACCAAAAAATTGGGATTTGGCTCCAAGCCTAAGGAAGCCGGGATTATTTACCTCACTTGTTTCATTCCTACTATGAGGCAGCTAGAGACGGTAATCGGCAGTCTGTGTAAATTTTGGGGTATCGCAGGAAAGAGGGTGACGAATTTTGTTAGAGGCAAAAATCGGCCACTATGTATAGTGCCCAACTATGAGTAGAAGCGACTTATTTCGACTTGCAACCCGCGCGGGGCAAGACATTACTGACAGTGCGCTATGCATAGTTTTGACGCTTGGAGAAACCGCATCAATTTCCCACCAACCGGATGACAACTATCAATCGTATTGATATATGGCGACAGCCAACCAATGCTGCGTGAAAGCATCAACATAGAGTCCCAATTGGCTCTCAGGAAGCCAGATTAAATTGGGTGGTAGCCGGATTTCATTAAAATCTCTTGAGGCGAGTGAATTTCAACTTCAGAACAACGGCAAAACTATGTAAAGCTGATTGACTGATGGTTGGCTCACATGTCAGAGAAACCAAGTTTTGCCGCCGATAGCAATTTACAGCTATACATAGTTGGGGACTATACATAGGGGTCGTTATGTCACCTTGCCGCCCGGTAATCGCTCCTCGCATAGCTCATTCTTTTATCCCGCTTAGTCGTATCCGGCAAGCCGATCTAAAGCGCTGTATCCGATTAAGACATCACCAAAAAAAACCATTCCGGCGCATGACGTAAACATGGCCATCCACCGGCATGCGCGGTGAGCCTCGATGGGAAATGTAGTATTGCCTGCGTCCGCTACCGTCTATGGAACCCTCGCGTAAATGCACGAATTCATTGCATTGGGGGCCTATCTGCTCGCCGGATGACGACTGGCAGACATCGACTTTGACGGTTTTGTCGTCAACCATACTCCAAACCCAATCAACAATGGCGATATGGCCGCCACCCGTCCAGATCATAAAATCGAGCGGTTTGATGTCCTTGGCATGGTTGATCTTTTTTGAGCAATGCCAATCGGCCCACTGACGCGGCGTGGCGCCTTTATATTTGGTCCATTCGCCGGTAAACATAAGAAACGTGCCGGTAAAGCCGATGCAGTCTATGCCGAAGAAGCGGTCGGCTATCATGGCTTGAATCGCGGCTTTATCGCTTTTGCCCTTGAAATACAGGTCGTAAACGTTACCGGTCTTTAGCACGACTTTTGTATCGCTGTCTCCGCGTTCGCGCCGGCCGCATACCTCGACATTGAGTTTTTTCAACTGTTCCTTATTGCGGCACATAAAATCCCAGATGGCGATGAATGTTTCGCCCGAGCCCTGTCCTTTTAAGGCCAGGTCGACCTCAACGCCGCCGACCAAGGTATTCATCTGGCTACCCGTGCCGCCGTCCTTCATCCAGCGCAGTTTGCCTATCAGGCTGGTCGCGCTGTCGTTACCGCCGTTCGATTTGGTTTTACAAAGATACTGCGCCAATGGAATAGTGCCGGCTTTGGCTTGCAAACCGGGCGATCTAAGATAATTGACGAAATGATAGGGCAGGTAATTCGCTTCGGCCATCAGAAACCTCCTGAGTTGCGTGGAAAATTGATAGGGTTGGGAAAGCGTCGCAAAAAGTCCATTTGCATTAGGCTCAATGATGGCATAATCGGCGCATGATTACGAACGTTACCGCCAGGAGGGGAGACATGGGCTTACAAGACCGCGATTATTACTGGGAAAAACGCAAAGAAACCCGTAAACCCCATTTTGGCGATTCGTTCGGTAGTCTGTCCAACAAAACAGCGGATAGCGGTTATGGCGAACCTCGTAAACCCGGCGGTCTGCGTTTTCTTTTGTATCCCGCGTTGATGATGGGTTCGTTGTGGTGCGCCGCGGATGCTTTTTTAGCGCGCGGTGCCATGCCAAAACCAACGGTGTCGGTGGCACAGGAGAAAATTTATATGTCCGCCGCCGATTCCTCTTGGCCTTCCGCGGAAGCCAAGCATTCGCAACCGCGCCCTATACCGATCAACAGCAGCGATGACTCGAGGGGAGTCGTTATCAAAGCCGATGCCAAAGGTCATTTCAGGGGTATGTTATTGATCAACAATGTGCCCATGCCGTTTTTAATCGATACCGGCGCCACCGATACCGTTGTTCCCGCCAAAATGGCGATAGCAGCGAAATTGCCTTATGGACGCTACGTGCAGGCGAGTACGGCTGGGGGTAAAGTCGCGGTGCGCGAGACATTAATCGACAGCCTGACAATGGGTAACGCGGTAGTCCATAACCTCAATGCTCAAATGAACGACCACTTGCATGAGGTCTTGATAGGCATGAGCACCTTGCGTTATTTCAAGATGACCCAGAGTGGCGACAGCATGATATTGCTTGCCGATCCGCAAGTATCCAAGGTTCGGGGCATGCCGGCTTCCGCATTTCAAAATGAAACCTCTCAACCCATTGCCCCGAAAGTGACCACTATTAAGAAGACGGTATCCTGCGATGAACGAAAGGTGTGCATAACCAAGTACAGCGATCATTGACGGCGCAAAAACCCAGGCTGCAAAACGCTAAGGCGCAGACCGTTTTTGTCAATCCCGATATCCAGACCTAGCACAGCCAAACATGCTCTGCTAAACGGCCGATCGGTTATCGGGCGAACGCCAGTGCCCCGTTTTAAATTGCGATGTATAGCGATTGGGTTTTGCCGATTCGGTTTCTTGCTGGCTCGTTTTCGTATGACTCCTCGGGGACATAGAAGCTTACTCTTTGGCTGGTGCCTGTGAAACTTAAGCAAGATAGGGGACTGAACGGTTACAGATAATCACTAAGGCGGCCATATTATTTGATATGGTAAGCTAGGTTGTCATAGCATACTTTGCTCTAGGGGCTGGTAAGTGCTAACAAACTATTGATTGCCGTGTCGCTTGGCAAAGCAGCTTGATCAATTTTTATAAAACCTCGGTTTATGCAATAAGGTCGTTTAACATAATGATAGAGATTGTAAATGGATAGAAAGCTTGACGCGCTTTTTATAAATCCGGATTCGTCCGCCATTGCTTATCAAGGACTTGCAACGGTATATTCAGCTGTCGAACCCCCCACTTGGGCCTTGCTATTGGCTGAATCCTGCCGTTCCAAAGGTTATGGCGTTGCGATTCTGGACTGTGACGCGGAACGTTTAACTTTGGAAGATGCCGTACAAAGAATTTCAGAAATCAATCCGCGGTTGGTTGTGTTTGTAGTGTACGGGCAAAATCCGAATTCGGGCACGACAAGTATGATAGGTGCGTTGAGTCTTGCCCATGCATTGAAGGAATCGTCGGATTATCCGATTGCTTTTGTCGGTTCGCACACCAGTGCCTTGCCCATGGAAGTCATGGCATACCCTTGTGTCGATATCGTGTTTTTAAACGAAGGCGTTTATGCATTGCATGAATTATTGTCTAGCGACCTGAAAGATGACCTGAAGCAGATTAAAGGTATCGGATATAAAAAACGAGACCCCGGAGGCACAGCGATTCCGACATTAAACATGCCGCAACGGATAGTGCCTCAGGAGCGGATGGACATCGATTTGCCGGGTTATGCCTGGGATTTGTTGCCTTACAAAGGAAAGCCGTTGGATTTGTACCGAGCGCATTTCTGGCATGCGGAGTTTGACTATGCCAAACGTACACCTTTTGCCGCAATTTATACCTCGTTGGGATGTAATTTCGGTTGTAATTTTTGCATGATCAATATAGTGAATCGTACCGATAACGGAGACGATGTCGATGCCTCGCATTCTCGTGGCATGCGATTTTGGAGTCCGGAGTGGATTGGCAGGGAAATGGAGAAGCTGGCTTCCATGGGGGTGCGCACATTACGGATTAGCGACGAAATGTTCTTTCTCAACCGAAAATACTATGAACCGGTGTTGAAACAAGTCATAGACCGCGGTTTCGATTTTAATATGTGGGCATATTCGCGAGTGGACACAGTTCGCAAGGATTGTCTTGATCTGTTTAAGCAAGCCGGCATCAACTGGCTAGCCCTGGGCGTCGAAGCTGGAAATCAGGTAGTGCGGCAAGAGGTTTCCAAGGGCTCATTTCAAGAAGTCAATATTCGCGACGTTAGCAAGACTATCAGCGCGGCCGGCATCAACATTATCAGTAACTATATCTTCGGTTTTCCCGACGATACGCTGGAAACCATGCAACAAACCCTCGATTTAGCAATGGAACTGAATAATGAGATGGCTAATATGTATCCTTGCCAAGCATTGCCTGGCAGCCCGATGCATCAACTCGCCAAAAGAAATGGCTGGACGCTGCCTGACTCGTTCGAGGGTTATGCTTTCCTATCGTATGAATGCCAACCCTTGCCGACCAAATATCTAAGCGCCGCCCAGGTGTTGAAATTCCGCGACGAAGCTTGGCAAAAATACTTTACCAATCCGGCTTACCTGGATTTGGTCGAAACCCGCTTTGGGAGGAGGGAACGCAAAAATGTCGAAGACATGGCCTCTATCAAGCTAAAAAGAAGGTTACTGGGGGACTAATAAATGATCGTTACGCGAACACCGTTTCGGATTTCTTTTTTCGGAGGCGGTACGGATTATCCCAAGTGGTTTCAGGAACATGGCGGCGTGGTCGTGGCAACCTCCATCAACAAATATTGTTATATCAGCTGTCGTTATTTACCGCCTTTTTTCGACCATAAATACCGGGTTGTGTATTCTAAAATCGAAAATGTCACAAATCATGACGAGATCCAACATCCCGCCGTCCGGGCAGTCCTGAAATACATGAATTGCGACAAAGGTTTGGAAATTCATCATGACGGCGATTTACCGGCTCGTTCGGGACTGGGATCGAGTTCCTCATTTACGGTAGGATTATTAAATGCCTTAAAAGCGTTGAAGGGGCGACACATATCCAACGGGGATTTGGCGGCTCTGTCCATTCATATCGAACAAAATATCATTCAGGAGAACGTGGGCTCCCAAGATCAGATTTCCGCCGCGTACGGCGGATTCAACCGGATCGAGTTTCTCCGCAACGGTGCCTTCAGAGTCAACCCCGTTATTTTGCACAGGGAACGACTGGAAAACTTCCAAAATAACCTGATGTTATTTTTTACCGGGTTTTCCAGAATCGCTTCCGAAATAGCCAAGTCAAAAATCGACAATATGCACCTACGGTACGCCGAACTGTCCAGAATGAAAGAAATGGCGGACGAGGCTATTACAATCCTTCAAGGAGAGGGCGAACTCAACGAGTTCGGCACTTTACTCGACATGGGCTGGAAATATAAAAAATCGCTTTCCGACCGAGTGAGCACTTCCGAAATCGATCAAATTTACGCTGCCGCACGAGACGCCGGGGCTCTTGGCGGCAAGCTTTTAGGCGCGGGCGGGGGCGGATTTATGTTGTTTTTCGTGCCTCCGGAACATCAAGCGCGAGTGCTGGAGCGTCTCAAACATCTAATCCACGTACCCTTCCGATTCGAAAACGAAGGCAGTCGGGTGGTACTATACCAACCTAACGGGTTGTAAAATCTAAAGGCGATATTTAGCGGCCTTACAAATAGAGTTCGGAAAAATAAGGTTTAATGATGAATATGCTGCAATTCGAGGCGGGCGTTCTCGAAAAACTAAATGCGAAGGCGCATTGGGTATGGCGGGAGACGCTAAAGATACATCGCCAATCTCAGGAGACACGAGTCGCTTCGTCGCTTTCCGCGGTAGAAATATTTGTTACGCTATATTACGGAGGGTTTCTTCGTTTCGATCCCGCCAATCCCCTTTGGGAGTTGCGAGACCGCTGTATTATCAGTAAAGGGCATGGTTCATTGTGCATGTATCCGATTTTGGCTGATTTAGGCTATTTTTCGGTTACCGAGTTGGAGAAAGTTTGCAAGGAAGGCAGCTTTCTTGGCGGCATTCCCGATCCCGTGATACCGGGTTATGAAACGATCAATGGTTCTTTAGGGCATGGGGCAGGGGTTGGCGCGGGTATGGCTTTAGGATTGAAACGCAAAGGGCGGAATCAATCGGTATATGTGGTGACAGGCGACGGAGAGTTGCATGAAGGTTCCAACTGGGAGGCCTTTATGTTCGCCGGGCAACATCGTTTGGATAATCTGACGGTATTGGTAGACAACAATCACATCAGCATGTTGGGTCCGACCGATGAGATAATCTCCCACCGCAGTTTAATTCAAAAGTTCGATGCATTCGGCTGGTTTGCTATCGAGGTCGCCGATGGTCACTCGGTTGCGGCGATTGCCAAAGCATTGCAGGATTGTCGCCGCGAAGCATCCGGGAAGCCGAGCGCAATTATCGTCAACACTCGCAAGGGAAACGGCGTGCCGGGTTTGCAGGATGCCCCATTATCTCACGTGGCGGCTATCAAACCGGATTTGATCGATCAGTTGATTGGAGAACGCTGATGGATGCGATCGCTACAATTCAACCCAAAGCAATGCGGGATACTTTGCTACTGTCTTTGTACGAGGCAATGCTGCGGGACAACGATATTTTTCTAGTCACGGCGGACTTCGGCTCGCCGGTCATGGATAAGATTCGCGCGGATGTTCCCCAACAGGTCGTCAATGTCGGAATCGCCGAACAAAACCTGATTAACGTTTCGGCGGGCTTGGCGTTGGAAGGATTCAAGGTGTTCGCTTATGCCATCGCTCCCTTCATTACAATGCGTTGTTATGAGCAAATTCGCGTGAATTTGGCGTTACTTTCCGAAGTGCGGCCAATGAACGTCAACCTGATCGGTGTTGGCGCCGGATACAGTTACGTGGTGTCTGGTCCGACTCACCAATGTTACGAAGACTTAACCGTGATGAGAGCATTCCCCAATATGCGGATATATTCACCCGCGGATCAGGTCGCGGCGGCCGAATTACCAGGCCGATGTCTTTCCAGCGACGGGCCGAAATACTTGCGTTTGGATGCTCAGGTATTGCCGGTCTTATATTCGGAAGAACCGCCAATTTTTGCAAACGGTTTTCACACACATCGCAACGGAGGCGCCGTTTGTTTGCTGGCTACCGGCTATATGGTGCATACGGCGCTGAAAGTGGCGGATAGATTAATGGCGAGCGGCATTTCGGTCGGCGTGATAGATTTGTTCGATATCTGCGGCTTCTCGGAGGACCTGTTACAGTCGGTGCTTTCGAGCTACCGTGGCATAGTGACAATGGAGGAAGGTTTTCGGGGCCGCGGAGGGATGGATGCAATGATGTTCGACTATATTGTTCGCCGTGGACTCGATCTGCGCATGCTCAACATCGGCGTCGAGGGCGGATATCGCTTCGAACTTGGGGAGAGGCATGTTTTACACGAACATGTTGGTATCGGCGTGGAGCGTGTTACGGAAAAAGTGCGCGGTTTAATGAAATCCTTATCGGCATAGTATTCCCCGTGGCATCTTCAATAAAATTAACGAGAACTCTATGAAATTTCCGCTGATGCGAAACAATATTCTGCGCGAGGATCTTGACGCAGTGATAGAACATCTTAAGCAAGATGATCCAATCTTGACCCATGGCGCCAACGTGAGGGCTTTCGAGGCCGAATGGTCGGAATGGTTGGGGGTAAAATATAGCGTATTCGTCAACTCGGGGGCGTCCGCGAATCTGTTGACCATGGCGATCTTGAAGATCCGCCACCCGGAGGGCGGCGAGGTGATTACACCGCCGTTGGCCTGGGTCTCCGATGTAGCTTCCGTGCTACAAAACGGCTTTACGCCGGTATTTGCGGATATCGATCCCACCACCTTGGCGATGGACACCGCACAGATATTGAGCAAGATCACCGATAAGACCCGCGCGGTGTTTTTGACGCACGTACAGGGTTTCAACGGTTTGACCGACGAATTGATCGGTGAACTTAAGCGCCGGAACATTCCGCTGATCGAAGATGTCTGCGAATCCCACGGCGCGACGCATAATGGCATCAAAGCCGGCAGCATCGGTTGGATTTCAAATTTTTCGTACTATTACGCCCATCACATGAGCACCATCGAAGGCGGCATGATCTGCACCAACGATCCGGAAGTGTATCAACAGGCGCGGATGCTGCGGTCGCACGGTATGGTGCGGGAGGCTAGCGATCAGGCTTTGCGCGATACTTATATAACCGAAAATCCGCAACTGAATCCGGATTTTATCTTTGCCTACCCCGCCTATAACACCCGCAACACCGAGATTGGCGGCATCATGGGCCGCAGCCAGTTGAAACGGCTGGACGAAATTGTCAAACGCCGGACAGCAAACTTGTTGCGTTTTTTGGATAAGATCGATTCAACAAAATTCCGTACAGACTTCAAGCTGGAAGGCTCCAGTAACTATGCCTTCAATTTGATATTAAAAGAAGCCGACGAGGAATTGGTTCAGCGTCTGATGCGTAATATGCGGGAAGCAGGCATTGAGTTTCGTCGCGGCAGTGCCGGCGGCGGCAACCAGATCAGACAGCCTTATCTGAGAGGCATAGTGCCGGAAGGCCATCATCTTGAATATCCGCAGACCGAGCACGTGCATTTCTACGGGTTTTATATCGGTAATTTTCCGGATTTGAGCGATGCCGAAGTTGATGAGCTTTGTGCGATCTTAAATGCGGCCTAGATGATGCCATGACTACGGCCGTTATTCTCGCGGGTGGTTTAGGGACGCGCTTGCGTAGCGCTGTTCCGGAGTTGCCCAAGCCGATGGCGCCGATCGGTGGGCGGCCGTTTCTTGAGTATCAGCTCGACTACTGGATCAAACAAGGGGTGAGCCGTTTTGTCCTGTCCGTTGGCTATCGGCATGAGGTCGTCATCGATTATTTTGGCGATAGCTATAAAGATGCCGAGCTTGATTATGTCATTGAGGCAACTCCATTAGGCACCGGTGGGGGACTCTTGTTGGCGGCTGAAAAAGTCAACAAACGAGAAGCGTTTTTACTGCTCAACGGCGATACCTATTTTGCAGTGGATTTGAATACTTTGATTGAGTTCGCGCGGACAAACCATGCCAGTTGGTGCTTCTCGCTGTTCCGCACCAGTGAAGACGGACGGTATATGGGTATGGATGTCACGCCGCGAGGACACATTACCGCACTAAAGTCGGATGCCGGACAAGCGGGTCGATTGGCAAACGGCGGTGTGTATTGGGTTAGCCCAGGAGCATTGCTGGATGAAAGATTTTCCGCTGGCGACAAAGTATCCCTGGAGGACGACATTTTTCCAGCCGCCATGGTTTCCGGGCAGCGCCTGTTCGGTCTCGAGTTTCCGGGGATTTTCATTGATATTGGTGTACCCGATGACTACTACCACGCTTCGGTTCTGCTGACGCAATAGACAAGGCATTACGTTGGATCCGATTGAATATCTCAAGAAAAATCTGGCATTGTCCATTCAAGCCAAGCAACAATTGCTGACGGATGAGGCGTGTCTGCGACTTTTCGAGCGTGCCGTGATGGCGGTTGTCGATAGTTATAAGCAAGGCGGCCGGATCTATATCGCCGGAAACGGAGGTTCGGCCGCCGACGCTCAACATCTCGCCGCTGAATTCGTTAGTAAATTGGCTCGTGAAAGAGCCGCATTACCCGCCGAAGCGTTGACAGCCGATAGTTCGATTTTGACCGCCATCGGCAACGACTACGGTTACGACTTAGTCTTTGCAAGGCAAGTGGCCGGCAAGGCAACCGCCAAGGATGTGTTTCTTGGCATAACCACTTCCGGACAGTCGCCGAATATTCTTAAGGCCTTGGAACAATGCCGAAGCATGGCGGTGCCGAGCATCGTTTTCTGCGGGCGGGACGGCGGCAAGGTCAAGCTTATGGCCGACCATGCCATCATCGCGCCGGGGGATACCACGAGTACCATTCAAGAATTGCATATCGTGTTGGCACATACGCTTTGCGAATGCGTGGAAGCGGCGATGTTTGGCGAATAAATTTTACACAACAATAAAAAGGCAAACATTCAATGAGTTACAAAATTCTTGTTACCGGCGGAGCCGGTTATCTCGGCTCCACTTTGGTACCCGACTTGCTGGCGGCGGGCCATCAGGTCACTGTGGTGGATAACTTTATGTATAGACAAGCGAGCTTGAATCAGGTCTGCCATTATCCAAACTTCAGCGTGGTCAAGGGGGATATTCGCGTCGAAAGCGTTATGGCTCCGTTGCTCAAGGAAGCTGACATTATCATTCCCTTGGCGGCGTTGGTAGGTGCTCCCTTGTGTAATCAGGATCCCGTGGGCGCAACCACAATCAACCACGATGCGATTGCGATGATGCTAAGGCTGTTGTCTAAACAGCAATGGGTTTTGATGCCGACTACCAACAGCGCTTACGGCACAGGCGACGAGAATAATTTCTGTACTGAAGAATCGCCGTTAAGGCCGATTTCGCGTTATGCGATAGAAAAAGTCGCGGTTGAAAAGGAGCTGATGGCCTTCGAAAATGCCATTAGTTTCCGCTTAGCCACAGTATTTGGTATGTCGGCTAGGATGCGGACGGATTTGTTGGTCAACGATTTCACTTATCGGGCTGTTAACGACCGTTTCGTGGTGCTGTTCGAAAGCTATTTCAAGCGTAATTACGTTCATGTGCGTGACGTCTCGCGGGTATTCCAGCATGGTATTGCCAATTTCGATCGAATGAAAGGCCAGATATACAATGTCGGTCTGTCGGATGCGAATGTTTCGAAAAAAGAGCTATGCGAGACAATCCAAAAACAGGTGCCCGACTTTGTGTTTATCGATGCGCCGGTAGGTAAGGATCCCGATCAGCGCAATTATATTGTATCGAATGAAAAGATAGAGGCGACCGGGTTTCAAACCTCCGTGTCGCTAGAGGCTGGGATAGCGGAATTGATCAAAGGTTATACCATGATCAAGAACTCGCTATATGGCAATGTATAATAATCATGGTAAAGGATTTTAGATCGTCAATACCCCCCCAAATTACCTTGCTTTCGCGCAGTGTCGTTTTCGAAAATACGGTGTTCTCGGTATTCGCCGACCACATCGCCGATAACAGCGGGCATCAAGTTGAGCGCTATCTGAGCGTTCTGCCCAAGTATCTTGTGGATGACAGCATCGCCGGCGTGGCGGTCATACCCGTCGCCAACGAGAGAATAGGTCTGATTCGAATATTCCGGCATCCGGTCGGCCGTTGGTCGTGGGAAGCGATTAAAGGACATGTCGAGCCGGACGAAAATATACAGGCCGCGGCAGTACGTGAGTTGCAAGAAGAGGCCGGTTTCTCGGTATTGCCGGACGCGTTGCTCGATTTGGGATTTACCGCTCCGGAAGCCGGTGTGATCAAGGCGCGTACAAGACTGTTCGCGGTGGACGTGGAGCAATCGGCGGCGAGAACCGTGGCAGGGGAACTCGGCCACGGCGAGATGGTGTTTTATTCCCGAGGCGAGATTGAAATGCTGATTGCCGAAGGCGAAATCGAGGATGCCAGTACCCTGGTGCTTTTATTTAAATATTGGTTTCAACAGCATGAAAGGCCATGAAGTTTATTAAGCGCAGCGATCGCGCGCAGCCTAAGGTAAGTCTGATCTTGCTCGATTGGAGTGTGCGGGAAAGCTTTCATTTACTGAATTATCTGAGCAGGCAAGACATCGATCGAGACTTGTTCGAAGTCATTATCATCGAATACTACTCCCGAATATCGGATGCTATTCGTCCCGTCGAAGCTCAAGTCGATTCCTGGCTACTGCTGGAAATGCCGGACGATTGTTATTACCACAAGCATTTGATGTACAACGCTGGGATAGTGACCGCGAAGGGCGAGATTTGCGTGATTTGCGATTCGGATGCGATGGTGAAAGAAGGCTTCATTCGAGCTATCATCACGGAATTTGAAAACAACCCCGGCATCGTTCTGCATATCGATCAATTTCGCAATACGCGGAAAGATTTCTACCCATTTAACTATCCCGATTTTGCAGAGGTTACCGGTAAAGGGTGCATTAACAATGTCGGAGGAAAAACCCGGGGAGTTGTGGATGACAAGGATACTATCCATAACCGCAACTACGGTGCCTGTATGTGCGCTCGGCGAGCCGATTTGATTGAAATTGGCGGTGCGGACGAGCACATCGATTACCTGGGACATATTTGCGGTCCTTACGATATGACCTTTCGGCTGGTCAACTCGGGGCATCGGGAAATTTGGCATCAGGCCGAGTTCATGTACCATACTTGGCATCCGGGGCAAGCCGGTGAAGACAATTATCTCGGCCCGCATGACGGCCGCCATGTGTCCACGACAGCGCTGGATGCATTGATTAGGGAGCGCGTTCATCCCTTGCTGGAAAATGCGGCAATTAGGCAACTTCGTTTGTCTAGTGACGCGCCAGACTCTACCCGGTTTGAAATTTCTCCGGCACATTTCAAGGCTTGGCGAAAAGACAAACTCCGCCACGGTCAACAGTGGATTGCGGGAAATACATTCCGGAAAAGTCGGCATGGATTCGTGATCGACCGGACTCCCGAAGGGTTTGTCGGTTATCCCAAAGTACTCGATCATCCGTTTTTTTCAAAAGCACGGGAAGCCTTGGAACTGCGTGCCGCTACCGAATCGATGTTGCTGGAGCGTTTGGATAACGAGATATCTGGCGATTTGAGACGGTTGCTTCCGATCATAGGCACGTTGACTTACCTGTCTAGGGCATTCGGACTGGCTTTCCTTTATTTGCAAAGGCGTTTGCTACGGTTTTCGCAAGGAGTTGCTTAGCATGCTTTTAACGCACCGTATAGCCTTTCGATGGCATCAATTTCGAGACGAAACCCAAGGCCTCGTCGAGGGCTTTCAATCATTATTGGTCAATCTTGTCTGTCTTAAACTTAAGTTCCCCGAGAAACAATCCGTCATCGTGATTCTCGATAGCCGGAGAGAGGCGGTAATGCTTTGGTTGCTTTGGCTGTGTAATATTCTGCCGCGTTATGAAGTCTGGGTGATTCGCCGGGCCGGCGATCTCGAGTTACGCTTGCAACGAGACTTTGGCGGCGAATTGCTGCTGGTCGCCAGCGCTAGGGTTTTTTGTAAGCACTATGGTTTACTGGTGGAGCTACGCAGGCAGCGCCGTTTGATCGTATTGTAGCGAAATGAACGCAGTAATCCGTTTTTTAATCGGTCTTTATCAGGGCAGGCGCACGATTCGGGCGCTGGCTCGCCGCGATGTGCTATCCCGTTATTCCGGAACCTTGTTTCGTAGCGCCTGGGAGCTGGCCAATCCGGCATTAACCTTATTGGTCTTTTGGTTTGTGTTTTCGGTGGCGCTCAAGGCTAAGGGACCGGACGGGATTCCATTTATTTTATATTTCGTTACCGGCTACGTGCCCTGGCTGTTTTTTTCGGAAAGCCTGCTGCGCGGCACTCAAGGTGTAGTCGCACATAGTTTTTTAGTGAAAAAAATGGTATTTCCGTCAGAGTTATTACCGTTTGTCTATCTTAGCGGCGGAGCTCTCAATCATGTGGTGTTGTTATTGCTCGCGGCGGTCGTATTGTTGTTTAACGGTGTTGCCGTTTCTTGGTATTGGCTGCAAATTCCCTACTATTTCTTGACCTTGTGCGCCACGCTGCTTGGTCTGCAATGGCTGCTATCGGCACTGAATGTGTTTAGCCGCGATTTGGGGCAAGGTGTTGGGGTTGTACTTAACGTTTGGTTTTGGGTAACGCCGGTGGTTTGGGTTGCGGACGGTGTCGTGCCCGCTGAGTATCAATGGTTAATGGCCGCGAATCCCGTAGGCTACGTGGTTGAGGGATACCGGGGCGCCCTGTTGTACCACAAGCCGTTTTGGATCAATTGGGAACAAGGCTTTTACGTATGGGCCGTGGCACTGGTTTTTGCCTGGATCGGCGCCAACGTGTTTCGCCGCCTCAAACCACACTTTGGAGATGTTTTGTGAATCCCGAAAGTGTTGCGTGCCGCGAAAGTGATTTAGCCATTTCGGTTGCAGACGTATACAAAACCTATAAGCTTTATCCGTCCCACCAAGATCGTTTGAAGGAGGCCTTGCACCCGTTTCGCAAGCGCTATCATCGGGAGTTTTCCGCTCTCAGCGGCATAAGCTTCGATATCCGCAAGGGTGAAAGCGTCGGTATTCTCGGTAGAAACGGCGCCGGAAAATCGACGTTGCTGCAACTGATTGCAGGGGTGCTAACTCCGACTAGTGGAACAATCAGCGTCAACGGGCGAGTTGCCGCATTGCTTGAACTGGGCGCCGGTTTCAATCCCGATCTAACCGGACGCGAGAATGTGATACTGGCTAGTACTATTCAAGGCGTTGCCGAAGATGCTATTCCCGACCGAGTAGCCGCAATTGAGGAGTTTGCCGATGTCGGGGTGTTTTTCGATCAGCCGATGAAAGTCTATTCATCGGGCATGTATGCGCGGGTTGCTTTTGCCAATGCAATTAATGTTAACCCCGACATATTGATAGTCGATGAAATACTGGGAGTCGGCGACGCCAAGTTTCAGGAGAAATGCTACAGCAAAATTAGAAGTCTGCGTGAACAAGGAGTTTGCATCCTTTTCGTTAGCCATAGCACCGAGGTAGTCCAGCGGAATTGTGAGTCGGCGATTCTCCTCGAAAGCGGAAATGTAGTGAAGTATGGGCCTGCCGACGCAGTGATTGCCATCTATCACGACCTGCTTTATGGTTCTGGCGCGACGCTTAAAAATAATGGCAAGAATAGTGAGAGTCATAACAAAATTGCCAGCGCTTCCTCCTTTCTAACTGGTAACTTGCCGGGTTCGGAGTTGGTAAATTTTCTCCAGAATGGTGCCGAGCCCTGGTATCAGCGCTCTGGCCTTTATAACCCGAACGAACGACGCTTCGGAAATGGCGATGCCGAAATTGTGGATTTCTTCGTGACTGCCGACGGACATGCCAATTTCGATGTGTTATCCGGGAATGAAAGTTTAGCTATTTACATCAAAGTTAAATTCAACAAGCATATTGCGCAGCCCGAAATCGGCTGGGCTGTCGTTAGTCCGGAAGGAATAGTCCTCTCAGGCTCAAATACTGCAATGACGAAAGTTACACTTCCTCAGACCGTTTCAGGCGAGATAAGGGCATATGAGATTAAACTCCAACCCACACTATGTGGAGGAGATTTTTTTCTCAACCTCGGTGTTGGTGAACGTGTTGGCAAGACATGGACGTTCTTGGACAATCGGAGGGCAATTATTCATCTTACTGTAGCGCATCAAGAAAGCGCTTCTGGTTTTTTCAACATACCCTTCAAATGTAAGCCTATTTCTGATTCAATTCAGCATGAATAATTATACGAGCAACTCTAGCTTCTTAGTTGTTGGCCCTCCACGCAGTGGCTTTACCCTTCTGCTTTCAGTATTGTCCATCCTGTATAGAGATCGTGGTAACGCAAAACCAAGCGCCCAAGCAATTGCCGATCCTTACATCGCTATCGCCGGCGAATATCTCGATGCCGCAATACGCGATTGGTTTTGTTCTCAGGTTGGCGAGGAAAGGCTTTTCTACAACAAGGAATTCTCGATCCTAGTCGGTGGTCCGAAGTGGGTTTCGGCTGGCGATACAGAAACTGTCTGTATTCGCAAGTATCTCGGCATCAAGGGGGCGGGAGATTTTACGTTCCTGCTGTATTTGCCGCGTTGGGTGATGGGGTTCGACGAAATCATTCATTCTCACAGCCACCCGGCACGCTGGCCTGCGATGCCGGACTATGCGGGATTCAGGAAGTTTGCATCGATCCGCAATCCGATCGATATCATCCATTCCTCTGTTTTTTCGATCAATGCGCTCGCCAGCGAATATATCCAGCGTGAGTTGAAGCTCGACGAGCATCAGATTCGCCGAGAGCTTGCGCTCAACAAGTTGACTAATCCGGAATTTATTTCCGGATTGATCGTTTTTTTGAAGAATTATCTGGATGAGTTTATTCCCGCCATCGGCCAATACGATTATCTGATGCGCTGGGAAGATTTGATTCAAGATCCTGTCGCGGAGATTCGGCGCATCGCACAAGCTGCAGGCGAGCCCGTTAGCGCTGAGTATGCCGCTCGTGTTTGGAGCGAATTGGATCACCGTAATCTCACTCGCTATCACAGGCATAGCTTCCGCCGTGGTTTGCTGAACGACTGGCAGTTCAATATTACGAACACTCACCTCAAGCTTTTTGAGGATGCCGGGTTCGGCGCGTATCTGGAGCGATTTGGCTACGATCCGATTGCCTTCTTTGACGAAAGTAACTGTACCTCGGACCAGATACTTATTGAGGAGCACATTCGGCGAGGGGAACCCTATATAGAAAATCTCGATGACGATTTGATTACCTTTGCATTCAATAAGACAAACTTTACGCCGTCACCCCGTTTTCAGTTCAAACACTATCCGCGTCAAGGGGCAATTGAGATTGAGAAGTCTACGTTGCGAGACGAGGCGCTGGCGACTGGGTTTATATCCCGCATGGCGACAGTCTCCGAGACTGTCTATCGGTATTTGACGGCGCTCCGTTTTGCGGCGATTGCCGCAGCGGAAGGGGATGAGTCTTTGCTGTGGGAGCTGCGTATCCGCTACAAGGATATTTTTTCCGAATGGCTCGGTGATCGGGCGGAGATCATGTTTTCGGCGCTAATGCAACCGTCTTCGTTGACGGCGCCTCCTCGTCTAGTCGGAAGTAAGTCCGGTTACAACATCGTGTCGTTTGGCGGTATTCACTATGCAGTGCCTCAATCACTTGGCCCAATGGATTTGAGCCAGTTGGACATATCCTCATTACCTGCGGGAATCCTCGCTGGGCGCTCGCATGACGAAGCTCTTCAAGCAATTGAAATGGTATCTAAACAGTGACTCGGTATTTGGATTTTTTTGAGCCAACGGTAGCATCTTCAATCGAGAAACCGCTTGCGGATGCTTATGCGCGTGGTGCCAGAAGAGTATTGGTTACCGGAAAACCCGCTTGCAGAGAAGAAATAAGCGATCTGCTCGATAAACTCGGGTTTTCGTCGGTTGAGAATCCGTCGGCGATTTTTCATGCATCGGATGTCGTTAATATTGATCTGATTGTTATTGGCGGTGGTGCTGGCGACGAGGTGTCGAGAACGCTTCACGCATGCATTGGGTTATCAGTCGCTGTGATTGCGCCAGTAACGGAACATCACGTCAGCAAACGAACCGTATTCCTGATGTCGATACCGAAAGCAGGCACCCATATGCTGATCCGCTTATTCGGATTGATGGGATTGGAGCGGTCCTCCGATCGGAGGACACGCCCAGGCACCTGGTCCACACCCGTTGGATACGAGTACCATGCGCCGTGTCGGGAGCTTTTGGCCAATGATGCGTTCGATCCGCAAGGTCGACAGTTGCTGTTTCGCTCTCCAGCCATTTTTGTGTATCGTAATCCCTTGGATATAATCGTTTCCGAGCTGGATTGGTTCAAGAAAGAGGAGCATGCATTTTCCGGTTATTTGAATTATTTTTCCGATGAAAAGGAACGTTTGAGTCAGTTGATTAAAGACGATACGGTGATGGGTTCAATCCGTGACAGAGTCCGGCGGTATATCGGATGGATGATGTTCAATAATGTCATTCCTGTTAGTTATGAAGAATTAGTAGGTAGCCGTGGAGGCGGGTGCGATCTTCAACAAGCAGAATCGATTTGGGCGCTGCAGCTGAAATTGCATATTGCCGGTAGTCCGCAAGAATATGCAAAACAGTTGTATGATCAAGGCAGCGCCACGTTTTCAAAAGGCCGCATTGGCCGGCATCTGGAATGTTTCGGAGACGAGCAATTTGCGTTGTTTGACCGTTTGCCTCAGGATTTCATGCAAATATTAGGGTATGCAAGAGACTCATTTATTTCGAAGCGGATTAAAGACTTATTGCACCGTCCGTTGGTGGTCAAAGGTATACCGGAAGATTTGCTGTATGCCCCGCGTTTGGCGAGAGAAGGAATTCTCGGGTTTAACATTGTCGAGATTGCCGGACGCTATTTCCCGATTCGCCAGGGTAAATCGATCGAATCCCTATCGGAGGCAATCGCGTTTTTTAACGAAAACGATGGGTTTGCAACCATTAAAGAGGCAGAACAGTTCGTCCATGCATTTGCTCAACAGGAAGGCGCTTACAATACCGATAATGGCCTGATATTAGAAGGTTTTCTGGGCTTCAACATCGTTCGATGCAAAGGATGTTGGTATGGATTTGATCAATCTGTCGGTGCTTTGGATGTGGACGGTTTGAGTAAAGATGATATTGCGGCTTTGAGTAAAAAGAAGCAGTGCGTCGGAGGGGAAAGCATCGCGGACGTTAAAGCTGAGATTCTAAAATTAGCTGTGGTAGGGCAGCAACGTTCCAGTAAAGAGTTTCAGAGTACCCCGTAATTTGATGTGTTGGTTAAAACCCTAAAGTAATAGCCTGAATTATTCCAAAATGAACGAAATAATCCACAAACAATCCGAACGAACTGCACCACGTTTATCCATTATCTTATTGGATTGGGGCTGCCGCGAACGCTTTACCGCCTTGGATTGGTTAAATAAGCAGGATGTTCCCAGAGAAACCTACGAACTGATCTGGGTAGAACTCTATGACCGGGTAATAGACGAGGTGATGGAGAAGGCGGATGTTGTCATTACCTGCAATCAGCGCGGCACCTATCACAAGCACCTCGGCTACAACATCGGGTTACTGCAAGCGCGGGGAGACTTGATTTGCATCTGCGATAGCGATGCGGTATTTCCGATCGATTTTGTCAGTTCGGTGTTCCGCTCTTTCGAAATCGACTCTGGCGTTAAGGCGCGGCCTATCGTTTTGATGCACTATGAATGGCGTACATCGCTACTTTATCCGGCCGATCTCACGGATGCCGAAGAACTCAAGAATAGCGAGCGCTGGCAATGGTGGCCGCTGATCGTCAACGAAGGGGCGTGCGTGACGGTGCGGCGAGAGGATGCGATTCGTTTCGGCGGTTTTGACGAACATTCAAGCTACATCGGTTACCTGTGCGGCCCCTATGATTTGGCTTGGCGCCTCGTCAATGCAGGCTGGGCCGAAATTTGGCACGACAGCTCCGTGGCCTTATGGCACTTCGCGCATCCGGATCCGATTGGCACCAACGGTCAAAAGGCATCTCTTAAGCAATTGATGGAAAAAGCTCATCCTCATTTGCACGGGCATGCATTGACCGCCGTCGAGGCTTTTTCGAGCGGCCGTTTTCAGCCGCTGCAAGAGAATGCACAAATCTGGGCGATGCGTATGCGTGACAGGCAGATCGGATCGGAGTTGGAGACTCGCTATTCGAATTTGACCGGGCCGCGAGGGTTTTCGGCGTGGTATGTTGCTGTTTTATGGTTTTCGCTTGTGAAGGAAATTATAGGACAGTATCTTGATGATCGGCTATGGAAACCCACTCTAAGCAATATTCGTAAGGTTCTCGGAGAGAGGATTTATTCTAAACTCCGGAGTATCTATCGCGAATATGTGACAGCATATCAGATCGATTATTCGGTTCTTGCGGAAAACCCAATATTGTTATGTGCGTACCGGCAGCACAATATTGTTAAATTCCAAGACAATTTTTATGCGGCTTGCCACGGCTTGGGGGATTTGGATTTAACAACCGACGAAGGGCGGGCGTGTCCTGAATTATTGGTATCGAATAACTATTTTCAGTTGTTGAAAATGGTTAGAAACCATAGATTAAGTGCAGAATTAAATAATTAATAAAAATGGAAAAATTAAAAAACTATGATATTTTCTTGACGCATGCGTGGCGTTTTCATGATGATTGGAAGAGGTTTTCCGAACTTCTGGATGGAACGGCTAACGTAGCGTGGCGTAACTTTAGCTTACCTTGGCACGATCCGGCGATGAATCCGAATAGTGAAGTTGGAGGACGTTTCATCCGGGATTTTCTGGAAAGCCAGATTATTCCTGTCCACAGCGTTGTGCTACTGAGCGGCGTTTACAAAATCAATAGCGCTCGCCGCTGGTTCGATATGGAAGTCGAAATGGCGCGTAAACATAATAAACCGTTGATCGGTATCCCCGGGTTGGGCGAAGATTCCGTGCCCGACGAAGTGGCAATCCTTTGCGACGAGTGTTGTGGCTGGGATGCGTTACAGTTATTGGCTACAATAGATCGGGTTAGAGAACTACCCAAATATTTGTAGTTTGTCCGAAGTTTTATGGCTTCTTTGTCTAAATGTTATTGGGTAGCCATTTGAGGAACATGAAATGAACGATACAACCGTTGTCATGACCCTAAAAAAGGGTTCTTCTACCGCACAGGTCGAAGGCGTCAGAGTGGCATTCAGTCCGCATCAATGTTTTGCCTTCGATAATGGTAAAGACGATTTGGCATGTTTGAACGCATTGGCCAATCATCTTAAAGTGCTGCCTGGGCTGGTTCTTGTCGGATCGCGGCGGTTTGTGGAGTATTTTCTTCAAAATATACCCGATATGGCGGATCATTTTATCGGTTCAATTGTTTATCCGTCTGCAGTGGATGGATATGTCGGGCATGGCCTTGCTTCCGTTTCGCTGGATATCGGATTGTTGCCGGAAACCACAGAAACAGTTTTTATCGGTGAGACCTTGGAATTACCTAGGATGCAGATTAAACAGCAGCTTCCTAAATCCTTGAATATCGTCGAGCCGACAATTTTGGCTAAAATCGATCCCGAGGTTATTCCGGCTCGAGGCTGGACGCCTCTGCAGCGTAATATCTATCCGATCGAAATTCCGGTTATCAGCTTCAGGGAAAAGCTTGACTTTGCAATTGTTGACGCCCCATCGCGAAATCTCTCGCTGATGCCGAATGGTCTCGGGTATCTAAATAATGCTTTGAAAAAGACCAGCGTGGTATTTCAGATACTGGATCTGGATATTATTTCCTATCACCGCTTCCATGTACATCGCTTGTACGACATGGGCGGCCAAATCGTGCTACCCGGCGATCTGGTATTGCCGGAAGATCCGTGGCAAGCCGAGCATTACGATCTGTGGACAGCCGCCGGCGGCGGAGCGTCCGGGGTAACGGGGCGGAATGAGGTGCTGGAATTTTTCAGACCTTTGATCGATGAAACGATAGATGCACTGGTTCAAGCCCGTCCAAAAGTACTTGGGTTGTCGATTCAAGGCTGTAACGAGGCGGCGGCTCGCGAGATTGCGGTCGGCGTCAAGGCCAAGCTGCCCGAGATAGTCATCGTGGTGGGCGGGTTCAGTTGCTATAACTCCGATATCGGACGCAGGGCGTTTCCCGAATGCGATTATATGTGTATCGGTGAGGCTGATTTGACTGTTGGGCCGCTGCTTGAAGCGTTAGCGCGGGGAGAAAAGCCTTTCAATCAACCGGGTATTCTGTCGCGTTTCGATACTCAGGATTTCAGATACTTGCCTGCGCCGATGATCCATGACCTGGACAAGATCGAATTCCCTAAATACGAATGGTGCGATTTAAAGATTTATCGTAATTTCAATGATTACCAACTGACGCCAATTATTGCCAGCCGTGGTTGTCGCTGGTCGCGCTGTAGCTTCTGTGCCGAACGATTTTACTGGCGGATTCGTACGCCGGAAAATTTTGTCGATGAATTGGAGTGGTTGGTCAATCAAGGTTGCTACCTGTTCATGTTTAATGAGAGCGATCTTGGCGGCATGCCTGAGCGGGTTGAGGAAATATGCGACGAAATCATACGCCGCGGATTGCACCATAAAGTCAAACTCACCGGCCAGTTGCGGGTGAATAAAAATCAAACCCGATCATTCTTCGAGAAACTGCGCGCCGCGAATTTCGTTGCTCTACGGTTCGGTATCGATGCCTTTTCGGAAAATACTTTACGACTGCAAAAGAAGGGATACACGGTCGATATGATTTCTCAAAATCTTAAGGATTGTTGGGAAGTCGGAATTTTTACCGAAATTAATTGGGTTATTGGTGTTCCAGGCGAAACCGATGCCGACGTTGAGGAAGGTATCGAGTTGATTTTAAGGAACAGCAAATACATAGGCAGGCTGGCTAACATCAATCCGTTGATATTAGTCAACGGCAGTGTGTATTGGATAGATCCCGAGGCGCATAACATTGTGTTTAAGGAGCCAAAGGAGCAGATCTACGCAAAGTATCCGCGGGCTTTGCCGGCTGATCAGTGGTATAGCACTGAACCCTATATCGATGCCCAGGTGCGAAAGGAGCGCTTCGAGCGGATCGTAATTGCGCTGTACGATGCGGGGTTCAATGTAGGGGCTTGGGCAAATCGCATCATTGAGGATGTCAAACTATCGAGGGATAAGGCCCGTACCGGCGGTGCGGTTGGGGATAGCGGCAGTTTCGGCGAATTTGAAATTGCTGGCGGTGAAAAAGCAGTAATTTCTTCGAAACAACCTTTATCCGAAGAGGAGCAAGCTGTCGATTTGGCCAGTCGACGCAGGCCGCTCGAAGAGAAATTGCATACCGAAAAGGTCGTTTCAATAAAAACGGCTCAGTCCAAGGGGCAATCGGCGGCTGAGCCCGCCGCGGCTCCGCCGTTACATGGCATCGTTGGCGAATCGCCACAATTACTGCGGGAAACAGACACCCATAAGGTGATATTTTACAATGGTTGGTATTACGGGATCCCTTATGGATTAGCGGGTGTTGATCTCACGGACCCCGCGGCAGCCAATCACCCTGGCATTATTCGCCTTGCCAGTGAAGCCGAAGTGGTGGAACTTATAGAAGAAAGCGAGCGCTGGGCGAATTCGCGCGGACAATATGATGAGCAGAAAAAACAGCGGGAGGGGGGGGCTTACATGCGCGCGGATAGTCTGAGTGAAACATCCGGATTGGTCGAGCTTCCCTGTAAACCAAGAGTTTTTGCAATTGGTAGGACTTATGTCGCCGTCAATCAGACCTCCTTGGAAAATGCTTTCAAGAAGAATCGGAGTTCTGTTCACACAATCGGGCCTAAACAGCGCGGGCCTGGTGTTGTCAATACCAACCAGATTCCCGGTAGTACTTTTACGAGGCGTGTAGTGAGTAAGTTTCCTCCCGTACTTGTCGATAGAATACGTGGTTTGATTCGCCAGCAATCCTATAGTGCCGGAACCGCATCCGGCCCCTTGGTGACTAAAAGCGATAGGCAACTGGCTGGCATGCTGTTGCGCGCACTCGGCGATACTTATATTAAACAGCCGTTAAGAAACCTTCGTCGGACGCTTACGAGCGAGGATCGCCCAGCAATGGGCATTGAAGGTATTGCGGTGGAAGGCGAGGATTTTTCCATTATTTCCGTAGTAACCAAAAATGCTCAACCCGAACTTATGTGGACTATAGGTTCCTACAATATCGTTAAGTTCGACGGGCAGTATTACGGAGTACCGCATGGGGCGTCAGTCGATTGGGGGGCGGGAGCGATCTCTGCAATCCCAGGTATGTTGATTGGCGAGCATGTTGCCGATTTGGTGACAATGATCGATAGAAAAACAAATGTGGTTAGCAATGACAAGGTTGTTAATGCGACTATCGTTGCTACCGGCTCTGCTGTTTCAAGCAATCCCGTGCTGCTCGGTAGTATGGAAGAGGAGGGCTACAATATTGTTTATTACGAAGGTTGGGTATATGGCATGCCGCACCAATTAGGCAATATCGACCTGACCTTGGTGGATGTGATGGAAATGCCCGGCGTAATTCGAGATGTATCTCGCGACGCTGTGGAATCGGAAATCGTTTCACGAAGCGAAGAAAAAAGGCACGTGGCTTAATGTGGTGGAGACGCAAACGATGTAAATTGCCGTTTTTCTCCACGCAAGGTGTTTTGCAGCAAGCTGATCCTCGATGTTGGCAGGATCATTTTTTCGGTTTGACGCCAGCAAGGTGGGCTAGATTGGCTGGTTGCGCATTCTGGATTACCGGAGCCGGCACAGGGTACGGACGTGCCGTTGCTCTGGCTCTTGCGGCAAGCGGGGCGACGGTATTTTTGACCGGGAGGCGGAGCGAAAAATTACAGGAGACATTGGACGAAGGAGTGTGCCTCGGGATCAAGACCGATCAGTGTATTCCGATTGTTGCGGATATTACTTCCGAGTCGGATCTGATTCAAGCAATAGAATTGATTTCGCGGCATGTTTCGAAACTGCATGGTCTTGTCAATAACGCCGCCCAGCCCCAACCCGGCAGCGGAAATCGACCGTTGACCGAACTTAGCCTCGCATCTTGGAACGAGCTAATGTCTGTCAACGTGACCGGTCAATGGCTGCTTACCAAGCTTGCCATGCCATTATTAATTAATAGCGATTCCTTACGCATCGTGTTTATGTCATCGGAAGCTGGTTGGGCATATACCTCCGGCTTTGGACCGTACAACATCAGTAAATCCGCGCTAAATACGCTTGGGGCTTCCTTGGCCGCCGAGTGGGCGGGGCATTTTCCCGACAAAGACATTCAGATCAATGTGTTAATTCCCGGAGAAGCAAAAACCGAAATGAATCAAGCTTCAACCATTAGCCCTTACTCAGTGGTTAGTATGACGTTAGCATTGCTGTCTCATCCATCCGGCGGGCCTAACGGGTGCTTTTTTCATCGGGATGGTAGACATTTAGAGTTTGCCTACTCTCCCTCTTATGTGAATGACCTTCTAGTGCCATAAGCAATTCTATTTGTTCCAGAGTATCCGACCCATGGATTCATTGCGGTTATTTCTTGTTTTAACAGCGGTGATTCATCACTTATCCAAGGACTCTTTTGTTTGATTAAATGCTGGTGTAGCCGTACTTGTGTTTTTATGATTTCCTGCTTTTATATAGCCTTGATTATCATCGAACGATATTCAAGAATGGAATCTTAGCGTTGGCATTTTTTACTGGAGTCGCGCGTTTTAGAATCTTCTCGGCACTGCCGCATGCTCAAAGCAGTGGATTAGCACCAAGATAATGTTTCCGAATTAAATTACGTATATTAAAAGCTTATGTCTTCCATATCCATTTCCTTGCTATTGCCTACCAGAGGACGCCCCGCCCTGGTTGAGCGGTTATTTAATAGCATTAGCAAGACGGTATCCCACTTTGATAATATTGAAGTAATTCTTTATGCGGACGAAGACGATACCGCTAGCCACGGTCTCACCAGCACGGACTTCAGCGTTACAACCATCATCGGTCCCGCCAAGAGTATGGGTGGCTACAATTCGGCGTGCTTGGACAAGGCTCGGGGAGATATCATCATTTTGGCTAACGACGATATGGTCGTACAAACCAAGGGTTGGGATGACAAAATAGCGCGGTTTGATGCGGCTTCGGAGGATAAAATTTATTTGGCTTACGGTAACGACCTTTTAAAAAAAAAGGGGTTATGTACCTTTCCGATTCTATCGCGGCGAACTTGCGAATTATTAGTCGAGCCCTATCCGATAGCTTATGGCGGGGCATTTATCGATGTTCATCTCTTTGATATTTTCAAACGCTTGCAATATGCGGGGTTTGACCGTATCCGATATATGGAGGACCTGATTTTCGAACATTTGCACTATCGTGTGGGGAAAGCGGATTGCGACGATACCTACACGCGGCGCGGCCGGTTTGCGGATGACTCGACCTTTGTGGCAATGGCAGGTCAACGCCGCCGGGCGGCCGCGCGCCTTTTGAGCGCACTTCAAGGAGAACCTATGCCTTCATTTGAGCCCTGGAAGGATGACCGTGATATTCCGAATGGGCTATCGGCAGCAATTGGCTACTTTACACAGCAGTTTCTGCTGGACAAGCAGCTTCCATTACAGTGGCGTGCTTACCTGTGGTATTGGTTTATCGGTCGATACCTCGCCGCGCGCGGTTTTTTCGGGCTATTGATGCGTTAGCCGGTTTATATCCTTTCTCACTTGAGAGAACTCAATGGCTTACTCGTTAATTTCATGCAATGAATCAACGAAATAATAGGATAAGCAGTCATATTTTCGCCATCGGCGAAGCAGACTATCCCGGTACGGCATTAGTGTGCGGTGTTTTGGATGTCTGTCATAAAATTACGGTTGTGTGGGGCGGCAGTTGCTTGTGAGCAAGCTCGAATATTGGAACTTTTATATCCGTAGGCTGAAAGATGACCTCTAAAACCTGCGATTATTTAATCGTCGGAGCCGGCATCGTCGGTCTTACGGTTGCTCGAGAATTGAAAAAGCGTTATCCGATTGCCCGCATCGTCATTTTGGAAAAAGAAGCAGAGGTAGGCAAGCATGCCAGCGGACGCAACAGCGGCGTCATGCATTCGGGTGTTTACTATGGAAGTACCACTCTTAAAGCCAAGGTCTGCGCGGCCGGAGCCGCCAGAATGCGGGAATTCGCCGTCGAACACGGTATTGCCTGCAACCATTCCGGCAAAGTCATCATTGCTACCTCGGAGTATGACCTCCCCACACTTGATCGTTTACTGGGCAATGCGCGCGATAATGGGGTCCGAGTAGAGTTATTGGACGAAGCAGGTATACGGGAAATCGAACCGTATGCCAGTCCCTATCGAGCGGGGCTTTACTGTCCTGATACGGCAGTGATCGACAGCAAGGCCGTTGTGAACAAGCTACGCGAATTGCTGGAAGACAGCGGCGTAAAATTCGAGTTCAACGCCGCTTTGCTGGACGTTCAACCAAGCCAAAAATGGATAAAAACTCCGCAAGGCGGTTACTCCTATGGTTTTCTGTATAACTGTGCCGGCGCGAGCGCCGATCTAATCGCAAAGAAATTCGGCATGGGGCAAGATTATTCGTTGGTACCCTTCAAGGGCATTTATTACAAACTACGCCCGGAACGTAAACATTGGGTACGAAGCAACATCTACCCTGTGCCGGATATTAATTTACCGTTCCTGGGTGTACATCTGACGCGTGTTATTAATGGCGATGTTTACATCGGGCCGACGGCAATTCCGGCATTTGGACGTGAAAATTACGGCATTCTGGAGGGCTTGGAATTGGGCGAAAGCCTGAAGATTGGCGCCGAACTGCTGAGTATGTACCTCGAAAACAAGCAAAACTTCAGGCTGCTGGTGCATACCGAAATACAAAAATACCTTAAGCCATTGTTTGTTGCATCGGCCCGGAAGCTTATGAACGAGCTCTCCGCTGATGATTTGGTTTCATGCGATAAAATTGGGATTCGTCCGCAGCTTGTAAACATCAAATCCAGATCGTTGGAGATGGACTATATCGTCGAAAAAACACCCGACATGTTGCATGTTTTGAATGCGATTTCTCCGGCATTTACCAGTTCCATGGCGTTCAGTGAGTGGATTGTCGATCAGGCAGATAAAAATGGTTAGACCCGCTATCTTTCTGGATCGTGACGGAACCCTGAACATCGAAAAGGAGTATTTATTCCGGATTGATGATTGGGAGTGGATTCCCGGAGCGGTGGAAGCGATAAAATTAATTAATATGATGGGCTATCTTGCCGTTGTGGTTACGAATCAGGCAGGCGTGGCGCGAGGCTATTATGACGAAGAAGATATTTTGGAACTGCATAGACAAGTCGACAAAATGCTGGCGGCGGAAGGCGCATGGATCGATGCTTATTATTATTGTCCGCACCACTCTGAATATGGAAGTGTCCAAGGCTGTGGTTGCAGAAAACCCGCGCATGGCATGTTGCTTGCCGCTCGGCGGGATTTGCATATCGATTTAGCAAAATCCTTCATGATCGGTGATAAAGCAATAGATGTTGCCGCCGGCGTAGCGGCTGGTGTTACACCCGTGTTGGTAATGACCGGCTATGGTAGGGCTCAATCAGCACTAGTAGACATATCCGTTCACCGAAGCGCCGCTATTCTGGATGCTTGCCAATACATAGAAAAAGTAAGGCTTGGATTGCAAAACGGCGTGCAAAGCTTCCAGGATCCCGGGGAAAAGAACGTTGAAAAGTTTTCGCCCCAGGTTGTTCAATGATCCGCTTTTTGCCGGAGAAACCTGGAGTGATAAAAATGGATGTCATACCCGAAATCAGGCGACTGCATTTTGTTGAGCACGTCACCATCAGCGACTTGGGATAAAACCGTCAATTATTCGGTTCACCCACTCGGAAAAATAGCTGCCGCCAGGAATGCGATTGCGTCGATAGCTTGGCATGAAAGAGGGCGGATATAACGTGTTAACCAAAAATCAAAGGGAGTCAAAGCCGCCTTTTGAGAAAGGTTTGAATTGGCTAAAGGTGACGTCATTATTCCGTTTTCGCCGGATGGCAACTCCATTCCAGAGGATATTCCAAGGCTAATTGAAAGATAAACGATGGTTATGATATAGTTGTAACGTCCAGGTACAAAGGCGATGCAATTTCGGAAGATGACGATTTCGCATCGAGAATTGCCAATAAGTTTTTCACCAGTCTTATTAATATATTGTTCCCGGCAAAATATACGGATGGGATTGGGATGTACAAAGCATTCAAAAAGTCTCATCTATACTCATTGGAAATAGATAAATTCAAGAATGAATTTTCGGAAATAATGTTATTAACCCACGGTGCCAAGCACGGCTTGAGGATAACGGAAACTTTTTCTTCTGAACTCCCTAGAATAGGCGTACAAGGAAGTCGAGCCCATACTGGAGTGTTGGGAAAATATAAGAGCGCTCTTATTCTATTAAAACTCATATTGCGAGACGCATTGATTTATCCTAGCCTGAATAGCTAAAAACTTACCCTATAGGATAGGTAATATGCTTTCAATACCACAGGCTAACGAACAAAATTCACCCAGTTTTGAATTGGTCACTCTTGAGTTCGCCTATGACTTAAGAGTCGTATTCAACTTTCTTGTTTCTGGCGTGCTTTTTATGTGTTGCCCATTTGGTTATCTAAATAATAAACAGGGAAAAGTTTGACGATCATCGCTTCGATTGTCGCGACGGAGGCCGAGATTCCCTGAAATAGGGCTGAGTTGAAGCAGTGATTAACAATCCATTCGCGCCATTCGGAGAGGTGCATCGATCAACGGGATAGCGTTGTTAGTCAGTGTCGTTGGCCACTTTTTGCCGATGGTTAAGCACCGTATCGACCAATAACCAATATTCGCCAAAATCTATGAAAAAATCCATTTATAAACGATCAGGCTACTTACTTGAAAACTCGCCAAGAACAGAATGTAGAAAAACCAAGTGAACGGGGGTTTGGAATAACTTTTGCCGCTGTATTTTTCATTATAGGTTTTTTGAGGCTATATAAAGTCCATGACTTGCATGATTATTGGTGGATGACATGGTTATGCTTTTCTGCAGTTTTTATTATCCTTGCGTATTTTTGGGTGGCACCACTACGTCCACTTAACAATCTTTGGTATCATCTTGGTTTAATTTTATCTTATTTAATTAACCCCATTCTAATGGGAATTGTATTCTTATTGACTATTTTTCCGATCGGATTATTTATGCGTCTCCTTAAAAAGGATTTGCTTAAGCTAAAATTTGATCGAAAATGGCCAACATATTGGCAAATTCGTACCCATGCAGAAATTAAAAGGGAAAACATGAAAAATCAATTTTAAAGAGGAGTCAATTATGTTAGATATTGTGCGAGAACTTTTTGTTTTCCTGTCCATTCGAAAGAAATATTGGCTTTTACCGATCATATTTGTTTTGGCTTTGGTAGGTGGCCTGGTCGTTTTAAGCCAGGGGTCCGCAGTAGCGCCATTTATATACGCAATATTTTAAAATTTCCCGAAAAACTCGTGCACATATTAGGTATCTCGGCATTTTATCACGATAGCGCGGCTTGTCTGATTATTGATGGTCAGATAATCGCCGCCGCCCAAGAAGATCGATTTACGCGCAAAAAACATGATGCGGGATTTCCTCGAAACGCAATTGATTATTGCCTCATCGCAGGTGGTAAGAAACTTGATCAAATTGACTATGTCGTATTTTACGATAAGCCTTTTTTAAAATTTGAACGACTTCTTGAGACATATATTGCATTTGCACCTCGTGGGTTTAAATCGTTTTTAATGGCAATGCCGATTTGGCTGAAAGAAAAACTTTTTCAAAAAGCTTTACTGCGGGATGAGTTGAAAAAGCTGGGTGCGGGCCCGGATATAGAAAACCGTTTGCTATTCGCTGAACATCATCAAAGTCACGCTGCCTCCGCATTTTTTGCTTCACCATTCGAGGAAGCGGTTGTACTAACAATGGATGGCGTTGGTGAATGGACAACGACTTCAGTAGCGATCGGATGCGGGAATCGTTTGGAGACGGCGAAAGAGATACATTTCCCACATTCGATTGGTCTTTTATATTCGGCGTTTACCTATTATCTTGGTTTTAAAGTCAATTCGGGCGAATACAAGGTAATGGGGTTGGCGCCTTACGGAGAAGCAAAATATGCCGACGTTATCCTGGACAAACTCATTGATCTAAAGGCTGACGGTAGTTTTCGGCTGGATATGCAATATTTTGATTATTGCACCGGCCTCAAGATGGTCAACAAGAAATTCTATAAGATTTTTGGCGATCCGCCCCGAAAACCGGATCAGACGTTGACGCAAAAGCACATGGACATTGCCGCATCTATTCAATGGGTTACGGAAGAAATCGTGCTTCGGCTGACGCGCGCTCTTTCCAGTGAAACCGGCAGCAAAAATCTTTGCCTTGCCGGCGGCGTGGCACTTAATTGCGTGGCTAACGGCAGGATTTTGCGCGACGGCAAATTTGAGAAAATTTGGATTCAACCGGCCGCGGGCGACGCCGGAGGAGCTGTTGGCGCGGCTTTGGCAGCTTATTACACACATCTCGACAAACCGCGCCGGACAAATGGAAAAGATGCGATGTCCGGCGGCTATCTTGGGCCGAGTTACAGCAATGGCGAGATTGAACAGCAACTCTTCAGCGCTGGCGCAAGCTTCGAAAAGTTAAATGACTCCGATTTGATTGCGGCCACCGTAGACGCTTTGGCAGCGGGAAAAGCCGTGGGATGGTTTCAGGGGCGTATGGAGTTTGGCCCTCGTGCTCTCGGAGCGCGTTCTATACTTGGAGATCCCCGAGATCCGGCGATGCAGAAAACTTTAAATCTCAAAGTCAAGTATCGCGAGAGTTTCCGTCCTTTTGCACCGGCAGTGTTGCGAGAGGATATGGCGGACTGGTTTGAGCTCGATTGCGACAGCCCATATATGCTTTTCGTTGCAAATGTAGTCGAAAATAAGCGCAGAAAAATGACGGAACGGGAGTTGGCGCTATTTGGAATCGATAAGCTTAATGTGCCGCGCTCCGAAATACCCGCAGTGACCCACGTTGACTACTCCGCAAGAATACAATCCGTAGATCGCGAGACCAATCCGAGGTTTCATGAACTCCTATCCGCGTTCAAAGCCCGCACCGGCTGCCCTGTTCTCGTTAACACCAGCTTCAACGTTCGCGGCGAACCTATTGTTTGCAGCCCCGAGGATGCTTTTCGTTGTTTTATGGGATCGGAGATCGAATTGCTGGTTATTGAGAACTATATCCTTTACAAAGAAAAACAGGATACCCGTCTGAAAATAAATTACAGCGCTACCTTTGAGCCGGATTGATTGCGCCGCTCCACAGCGGTCAATTTAAAAGAGACTGGCAAATTGCTGGAATAGCAACAAGTTTTTTGTATTAATAAATCCTCTCGCTAATGAATGCATCAAATACAAGCTCCGGCAGGACATGGTAGCTGTGCATCCCTATAAACAGCTGCATGCTGGGCGCCAAGCACAGCGAGGTTTTTTGAAGTTAGGATGCCCGGATTTAAAATTGCAATTCTCACGAAGGTTGTTATGCAGCAAACCAATAAAAAATTTCACTCGATCATTTTAGTCTGTCTTTCTCTGGCAATCTCGCTTGGCCTCGCTGAAGGGCTCCTTCGCATAAAGAACCGCTCCATGATCAACTACGATATCGAGATGTGGCGCTACGGCAAGGAGCTAAAAATCCGCCGTTCCGAGCCAATGCTTGACTTCGATCACGTTAAGTCGAAAACGGCAATACTGCAGAATGTCGAAATCCGACTTAACGAGCATGGTTTGCGCGGTGGCCCGCTTTCCCAATTGCCGCCCGGCGGACGCCGAATCCTCTTTCTCGGCGCCTCCATCACATTCGGCTGGGGGGTTCCCGAGCAAGACACTGTCGAGGCGAAACTCGAGACGGCGTTAAGCGCTATCGACAAGCAACCCGTGCAGGTGTTAAACGCCGGAGTCGGCAATTACAACACGGAGCGCTACGTATCCCGTTTCTTTGATGAACTTACCGACCTGCGTCCAACCGATATAGTCGTGCATTACTGCCTGCGCGACGCCGAAGATCTGCCGGCTGGCGGCGGTAATTTTCTGTTGCGGCACAGTCAACTGGCGGTGATTTTATGGGGCGTTTATCACCGGTTATTCGATAAGACCGGAGAGCAATCGATGGTACAGTACTACCGTGATGTCTATCAGCCAGATGCGCCTGGAATGATCAAAATGAAAGAAAAGCTTAAGCAACTTTCCGACTATGCCAAGGCACACGGTATTCGCATATATCTGGCCATGACGCCAGCCACATATAATTTAGTCGATTACAAGTTCGATTTTGTCCATGACACTATGAGACAAGTATCCGCCGAGTATGGCTACATTTATTGCGATCAACTGTCCACAATGAAAGGTATTCCGTCGAAAGACATTTGGGCGATGCCGACCGATCCGCACCCCAATGCACTAGGCCACCAGCTGATGGCCGAGGCAATCCTGCCAATGCTTTCCCAATCAGGCGATGCCTCGATCAACAAGTAAACAGGAAAGGGAATGCTATTTAGTTCGCCGATATTTTTTGTATTTTTTTCCGTTTACTTCCTGCTCCACTTCGTCATTCCCAAGCAATTTAGAATTTATCTGGTTATTCTTGGTAGCACGATCTTTTACGCATGGTGGCGAATCGAATACATATGGCTGCCTTACTTATTGACGGCGATAGCCTATCTTGGCGTAATTTGGATGAATGGCGCTGCCAGTCCTGCCGCACGCAAACGCCGGGCGGTTGCGACTGTCATCAGTCTGTTTTCACCGCTCGTTTGCTACAAATACACGGATTTTTTCTTTCGGGAGTTGATCGGCCCGTTCATCGGTAGGCAAGACAATTTGCTCGATCTGCCGTTACCGCTAGGCCTGTCTTTCGTCACTTTTACCCTCATGGCCTATGTCATCGATATCTACAAGGGAAGGTTTCCGGCGACATTCTCCGCATCAACGGTACTCGCCTACGTCTTGTTCTTTCCGCACCTGATTGCCGGGCCTATCCTGCGCCCCGATGAACTGTTGCCGCAACTCGAACGGCAGCGCATTGCGACACTACGCCGGTTTGCCGTACCGCTCGCTATTTTTTCGCTCGGTTTGGTAAAAAAGCTGGTTTTTGCCGATCAAGTAGGTTTTGCGGTCGATGATGTTTATAAACAGAATGGAATGCCGGGAGCGTTGGATGGGCTGCTGGCGATTTACGGTTTCTCGGTCCAAATATATTGCGACTTCAGCGGATATACGGACATGGCAATTGGACTTGCGCTCGCGCTAGGAATTCATCTGCCTAATAATTTCCGCCGCCCATACGCCGCGCGTTCGCTCAGCGACTTATGGAGTCGATGGCATATTACGCTTTCATTCTGGTTTCGCGACTATCTTTTCCAGCCTCTCGGCGGCTACCGGCACGGACGGTTCAAGGCCGTCCGCAATGTGCTGGTTACCATGTTGTTAAGCGGTTTATGGCATGGTGCAAATTGGACTTTTTTGATCTGGGGCTTGCTGCACGGCATCGGCATATCGGTTAATTATCTGTTGCGGCCCGTTATACGCAAATTGCCATCCGGTAAAATACCCGATTGGATAGGGGTTTTGTTGACATTTCATTTTTTCGCTTTTGCAGCCGTTTTCTTCCGTAGCCCGACTATTGCAAAAGCGCTAGACATTTGGACCGCACCCTTTATCGGTAGTTGGAGTGGGATGACTTCATTCGTCGACAATCATATTTTCACGCTGTTGTTGATCTTCGTATTCTTTGCGCTACATCGGTTTGACGACATTAGGAGGGTCAAATTTGCGGCTCATTATCTGCGACCGGAACTTCTATGGACCATGCTAGCGTTTTGTTGGCTTATGGCGATTACTATAAGTCAGGGAAATACAGCGACTTTTATTTATTTCGATTTCTGACGAATTGCGCAGTACATTGTTAAAAAGGATGGCAAAAGTTTACCGACGGGCCGATCCAAACAATATATTTGATGGAGTGGTTCGAGTGCATGGCGAAATGATTTGAGCGAAGTTTCCGCGAAAAACAAAATTACACTTTGCAAGATAGGATTAGTGATAGTGAGCTTCAACAGAATAAGCAATTTAATAATTGTCCTTGTAACTCTTGTAGTTGCAATCGTTATGGTAGAGGTTTGTAGCTTTCTCATCATCAAAAAACTACCGATGTATGAGTCTCGGTGGGTTTTTCGGGAAAAAAAACCGCCCGCATATGCCAATTCTCCCTATTTTAACGCCGACTTTATTCGTGAATCCGCTAAAGGAGAAAGATCCAAGCTCGATGATAAGGTCCGTAGATTAATAAATTTTGAAGGCAAGTACATCAATGTGATTGACGGTCATCGGCGCACTGCATTTGTCCCGGAAGGTGCGATAAATACCGTGTACATTTATGGTGCATCGACAATATATTCACAGGAGGTCCCGGATGAATATACTATTCCGAGTCAAGTGCAGCGCAAAATCAACGAAATATCAGCTGAATATAAAGTCGTTAATTACGGTTTGGCGTCGATGAATGTCGAGCAGCAGCTTTATTTATTGCAAGAGACAAGCTTAAAAGAAGGGGATATCGTAATATTTTTCGATGGCGGCTGCGATATTATCAATAACGTATACAGAGGTTACGAACGTGGGCTCAACAGAAACTCTCCGTCTAACTCGGAAGAAAATGATATTGTTGAGTCAATAGTGCTGCCGGCCTTGGAGGGCATAAAGTTATATAATTTTTCAAAGTTGCTAAAATATATTAAGTTAAAATCGCCTCCATCAAATGTTCGTAATGCCGATGAGATAAAGGCAAGAGCAATTAAGGCAAGTAGAAATTTTGCTAAAAACATTCTGCAGGCACATCAATATAGCAAAACATCGGGCGCCGATTTTTATCATTTTCTTCAGCCATCCATATTTTCGCTTAGTGCTCGCACTAAACACGAACAATTTCTTATCGACAATTTCTTACTAACTCCCCCTGGAATGGAGTTTGTATATACGCTTAGCATTGACGCGTTTGTTGATCAGAGCAACTTATTGAATTCTAAAGGGGTTGTGTCAATAGATTTACGGCATATTCTTGACAACAGGCAAGACGAGGTATTTCTGGATTTCGCCCATACGACCGAACGCGCAAATGAAATTATTGCGACCGCTATTTTTTCAATGATTAGGTGGAAACGGTAGTAATGCGTGCCTGAAATCACTACGAAAAACCTTATAGGCAAGAACCATCCTTATGACCTGGTTTTGTTCCCTACTGGCGCAACCATATCGGCATTGGCGGCTGTTTTTGGTCGGAATACGCGGATTTGCCGCCGGCGAGCCGCCCGCCATTTTGTTACAGGTTCTTATACATGCCATCCAGCACCAATGCGTTGGGGCTGACCATGCCGATCACGGTGCCGTTTTCGACGACGGGCGCGCGGACTAGGTTATAGTTTGAAAACAAGCGCGAACAATGCCGAATATCCATGTCGGGATTCACCTGGATCACCGGGCAGGTCATGATTTCATAGACATTGACCCGGTCGGGGGCTTTATCCTTTGCCAGAACATGGCGGGCAATGTCTCCGCTGGTTATCAGGCCGTAATCGTCGAATTCATGGCGTTTTTCCACCACCAACACCGAGGTTTTATGGGATTTCATTTTGATCAGCGCGTCTTTAACCGTTTCGGAGCCATGAATGCGGGCGAAATCGGTTCTCATGATATCTCTGACGCGTATGGTTTTGGCGGTATCGATCATATTTCATCTTCCAGTTCTTGAGTAAGTTGTTCGACTTGATGCATCACGCCTATGGCGTCTTCCACATCGATCTTAAAAGCGATACCCGAACCCGGTTGGGTATCGAATTCGCCGGCCTTGGCGATTTTTTCCAATATATAGCGGCTCAAATGCTCTTCCACCAAAAATAATAAAACATCGCGCTGCACATCCAGCGTCAGGCCGAAGAATGTCTTGGATTGCTTGATGCCCTCGCCGCGGGCCTGGGTAATCACCGTAGAGCCCTTGGCGCCGCTTTTACGGGCGGTATCCAGCACCAACTCGGTTTTGGTGTCGTCGACAAATGCTATGATCAATTTGAAGCGCATGGTAATCCTCACGTGTGGTTTGAATTGCGTTTTCTGCCGAGCCATTCGGCGAGTTGAGCATAGCCTAGAACCGTAATAATCGGAAACAAGCTAGCGAAGGCCACCAAGCCGAATCCGTCCAGCAAGGGATTGCGGCCCGGAACGGTGGATGCAAGGCCCAAGCCCAGTGCCGTCACTAGCGGCACCGTGACGGTCGAGGTGGTGACGCCGCCGGAATCGTAAGCCAAGCCGATTATTAGTTTGGGCGCGAACAGGGTTTGAACTACCACCACGATGTAGCCGACCACGATGTAATAATACAGCTCGGTGCCGGTGACGATACGGAAGGTGCCTAAAGCAATGCCAAAAGCCACGCCGAGCGATACGGCCAAGCGGAGGCCCCAGGCACTGATAGCCTTACCGGAGATTTCCTCGGCTTTGATCGCCACCGCCAGTAATGAAGGTTCCGCCAGGGTAGTGGCGAAGCCGATGCAGGCACCGAATAGGTAAACCCAGCCGTAATTGCGCCAATCGATAGCCGCTGTGCTATCGGGAATATTCAGAAACGCCGGTGCGGTTAATTGGGTTGCCATTAGTTCGCCCAGGGGAAATAAGGCTATTTTCAAGCCGTCCAGGAAGAAAGTGATGCCGATCAAAACGTTGAAAAAACCTAGTAGAGTTTTGCCCGGATGCACCAGCGGTTTACGTATCACTAGCAACTGGAAGCCGATGATGATGGCCGCAATCGGCAGTACGTCGCGGCCGGTTTCCAATAAGGCATCTAAAAACTGGTGCAGCCAGCCGATCATGCCATCATGCCGAAAGCCATCACGAAAATCATCGGCGTCAAGGAGGCGAAGGCAATCAGCCCGAAGCCGTCCGTGATCGGATTGCGGCCCTTGATGGAATTAGCCAGACCGATACCCAGCGCGGTAACCAGCGGCACGGTGATGGTGGAGGTGGTGACGCCTCCGGAATCGTAGGCAATCCCGATGATTTCGGCGGGCGCGAACGGCGTCATCGCCGTCACCGCAAGGTAGCCGGCGATAATGAAATAATGCAACGGCCAGCCCATCAGAATGCGCAATACGCCGATCACGATGGCAACGCCGACCGAGGCGGCAACCGTCAGACGCAGGCCAAGCGCATAAGCGGTTTTGGCGGCCTCGTTATCGGTTATCAGGTGGGCGCCGCCGGCAATATCGGCAGCTTTGGCCGTGACGGCAATCAGGGCGGGTTCCGCAATGGTAGTGCCGAACCCCAGGCAAAAGGCAAACAGCAGCAGCCAGAATACGCTCCCTTTACGGGCAAAGGCGTTGGCCATGGATTCGCCGACGGGGAACAGACTCTGTTCCAGGCCCAGCATGAAAAAAGTCAGGCCCAATACCACAAACAAGGAGCCGATTATCAAATCGGCAACGTTCGGAATGGGCTGGCGAATCACGGCAAGCTGAAATATCAGTACCACGCCTAGGATTGGCGCCAGATCCAGGCAGCTGCCGATAATCAATCCGATCAATCGATTGTTACGAAACATAGGCTTGTCGTTAAAGGGCGGCAGCGAAAAACCGGCGGGTTAATCGAGCGGACTTAGCCCGGCGAGCGGCCGTGCTACGCATCGGGATTTTTGATTTTCAGCATCTGTCTGGCCATCTGATTGCCCGCCTCGATCAAGGGATGGATCACAAAGTCGGCCCCTAGCCGCATCAGCTCCTCCTGTTCGTCGTCGTAATAGCCGATAGTGCCGATTTTACCCCGAAAACCGCGCTGTCTGAGCTGGGTGACCGCCGAACACCGCAAGGAAAATTGCGGCAGGGTCAGAATCACGCCCTTGACTTTATCCAGCGGCAAGCCGCTCCATAGCTCGGTATCCTCGGAATCGCCATAAATCACCCGGCGGTTTTGCGCCAAGTGAATTTCAACCACCGTGGGGTCGGCATCCAGGCCGACTACGCGTTTTTCCTGGGCGTGCAAGGCGGCGTAAGCCGAAACGCCGGTGCGGCCCATGCCTACTACCAGCCATTCCGCCGCACCCAGCGATTCCGGAATGCGATCCAGATGAGGTTGGCGTTTTTTGCGCTCGAAACGCGTCAACACCGGCTCCAGCCAGGCAAACAGGATATGCGAATAGCGGTTCAACGGCGCGGCAATGGCCAGGGAGCCGGCCACCGCCAAGCTGATGATGGGTTGCCACTCCGGCCCCAGCAGACCGGATTTCACCACCGATTCGGTGGTGATCAAGGCAAACTCGCTGTAGGTGGTCAACGCCAGCGACGACACAAACGCGGTACGAGCCCGCAGTCCGGCGACGATGAACAGGAAAAAAAACAATCCGCCCTGCAGCGGTAACCAGGCCAACAAGGCCAAAGCCGTCAAGGCCTGTTGTTGGGTGGGTAAATTGTTCAGGCCTATCTGCAGGAAAAATGCTACCAGAAACAGCTCTTTCAAACCCCAGAGTTTATGGGCGATGTCTTCGGTTTTGCTGTGTCCGCCCAGCATGATGCCGGTTAACAAAGCCCCGATGTCGGCGGAAATGTCCAGATGTTCCGCGAACACGCCGCCGGCCAAGGCCATGGTCATGCCCAGCAGCAGGCGCAATTCCGCGTTACGGCTGGCTTCCAGCAGGCGATAGGCGACCGGACGCAGAAACGGGATTAACAGCAGCTCCAGCGCCCACGGCGTGGGTTGATGGTCGTCGGTAAAGGCCAGCAAGGCGATGGCGATCATGTCTTGCAGGATCAGGATACTCAGCACGTCCCGGCCGTGAAACGAAGACAGTTCGCCGTTGTCTTCCAGCACCTTGATGGCCAGCACGGTGCTGGAGAATGCCAGACTGACGCCCAGCACCAAGCCGCCGGTAATTTGCTTGCCCAGCCAGAAAAACATCAACGCGGAAACGGCTGTAACTATCAGTAAATGCCAGCCCCCAACACTTAAAACCTCGCTTCGAATTAACGAGCGCGGTTTGATTTTGAGTCCCACCGTGAACAACAACAATTCGATACCGATATCGGCGATATGCGGTATGGCCGTGAAGGTCGTGAAACCCGAGGCATGCAGAGCGTAACCGGCAATGAGATAACCTACCAGCGGCGGAAACAGCAAGCGGCTGGCTATCAGTCCCATCAGATAGGCGCTGCCTATCCACACTAATTCGATCATGCTGATTCGGCCATGGCCAATAAACTCGACATCAGTCTATATAACGCTTCACCAGTTCGCCATAGGCATCGATGCGCCTGTCGCGCAAAAACGGCCAGATCCGCCGCACGTCTTCGCTGCGTTTGGGATCGAGCGTGGCCGTCAGCAGCGTGTCTTGCCGGTCGTCGGCATGGCCGAGATATTCGCCTTGCGGGCCGGCGATGAAGCTGTTGCCCCAGAACTGGATGCCGCTGGCTTGGTCCGGCGCGGCTTCGTAGCCTATCCGGTTGCAGGCAATCAAGGGTAAACCATTGGCTACGGCGTGTCCACGCTGCACGGTAATCCAGGCCTCCAGCTGGCGCTGTTTTTCGGCCGCGTCGTCGTCCGGATTCCAGCCGATGGCGGTGGGATAAATCAATACGTCCGCGCCGGCCAAGGCCATCAAGCGGGCGGCCTCCGGATACCATTGGTCCCAGCAAACCAACACACCCAATTTACCTATTGAAGTTTCAATCGGTTTAAAACCCAGATCGCCGGGGGTGAAATAAAACTTCTCGTAAAACCCCGGGTCGTCCGGGATGTGCATTTTTCGGAACCTGCCGGCGATGCCGCCGTCCTTGTCGAACACCACTGCCGTGTTGTGGTACAGGCCGGGCGCGCGTTTTTCGAATATCGTCGAGACGATGACCACGCGGTTGTCGGCGGCCACTTGGCTCAGGGTTTCGCAGGTCGGGCCGGGGATGGCCTGAGCCATGTCGAAGCAATCGGTATCTTCGCTTTGGCAAAAATAATGGTCCAGGTGCAGTTCCGGCAGCACCACCAGATCGGCATTTTGTTTGGCGGCGGCCTCGATCTGGCTGATCGAGTAGGCGAGATTGGCGTCTCTGCCGCGATTGCAGGGTTGTTGTACGGCGCAGGCGATGATGGGTTTTTTCATAGGGTGAAAGAGTGCGTTATGAAAAAGGCTAGGGTACGCAATGCATACCCTGCCGGCAAATTGGATCAGGGTTCGAAATTCAAGGTTACAAAGGCCGGAATTTGCATGCTGGCGCAATGCAGGCTGCCGTATTGATGCACCAAGGGCCGGCAAGGCACGGCGACGATTTCACGGCCCGGAAAGCACGCGGCCAAGCGTTCCAACGCCACTTTATCGTTAGCATCGTCATAAACCGGCACCAAGACCGCGCCGTTGATAAGCAGGAAATTGGCGTAATTGGCCGGCAGGCGTTGGCCGTTTTCGTCGCTGATTGGCTTGGGCAGCGGCAGGGCAACCAGTTTATAAGGTTCGCCGGTCTCGGTTTTAAAGGCTTGCAACTGCGCTTCCATGTTTTTAAGGCTGGCGTAATGCGCGTCTTCGGCATCGTCGCAACTGCTGTAGGCGATGGTTTCGGCGTCGCAAAAACGGGCCAGAGTGTCGATGTGAGCATCGGTGTCGTCGCCGGCCAAATTATCCTGTTCTACCCATAAAATGCGTTGCGCGCCGAGATAGTTTTGTACCTGGCTGGCGATGGCGGCTGGCGACAAATCCGGGTTACGGTTGGGGTTGAACAGGCAGTTTTTGGTGGTCATCAGCGTGCCTTGGCCGTCGGATTCCACGCTGCCGCCTTCCAACACCAAGTCGACCGTGGCGGTGGGGTGGCCTTTAAAGATCGGATGCGAAAATAGCGCCAGATTCAAGGCGTCGTCGGCGGCGTGCGGATATTTGTTGCCCCAGCCGTTAAAGCGGAAGTTGGCCAATTGCAGCTTGGCTTTCGGGTGTTGCCATTCCAGGCTCAAAAATACCGTATCGCGCACCCAGATATCGTTGTAATCGGCTTGAATAAAGTGAATATTGCCGGTGCTTTTCAACAGGCTTTGTATATGCACTTCATGTTCGCCGTTTTTGCAAATGACGATCAGCGGCTGGAAGCGGCTGATGGTGGTGGCGATGAAATGATAGGAATCCTCGACGGCGGACAGGTTGGCGAAGTCGCCGTCGGCATGCGGCCACGCAATGACCACGGCGGCTTGCGGTTCCCATTCGGCTGGAAAACGGATCATGAAATACTCCCTGATTGAATATGGTTTGAAAACGGATGCGCTATTGTATCAATGCTGCCTGGGGAATGTTTTACCGGTTCAAAATATGTCCGATTGACAGCGTCCGCACCGGACTCTATAGTCTGCGCCCATGCACATTTATACACGTATTTCAAACAAGCAAACATGGCTAGGGATTACCCCCTTTTGCCGTGGTGCTATCGTTTAATTAATCGATTTTAAAGCAACCGCGGGCTCTACCGCGTTTGCTCCGCTTTCCGCCCACGGCCCGCAACCATCCTGGAGGCCATAATGGCGACAATCACACCATCCACGTTATCCGACCGTAAGCTTTTATTCGGCTTCGCTTTGGCCGCGCTGGCCGCCATCGGTTTTTCCGGCAAGGCGATTTTGGTCAAACTGGCGTATGCCGACTCGGTCGATGCGGTAACGCTGCTGGCCCTGCGCATGCTGTTTTCCACCCCGTTTTTCTTGCTGGTGGCGTTGCGGCATATCGGTCGCGGCAGCGCGGCGCCGTTGCGCGGCAGGGACTGGCTGTCGATTTTGATCCTGGGTTTGTTGGGTTACTATCTGTCCAGCTTGTTCGATTTTATCGGTCTGGCCTACATATCCGCCGGCCTGGAACGCCTGATTCTGTTTCTGTACCCGACTATGGTAGTGTTGCTGTCGGCGCTGCTGTTGGGTAAACGCTTCGGCCGCAAGGAAGTGATGGCGCTGCTGTTGAGTTATGCCGGCATCGGCGTGGTGTTTTTGGACGAACTGCAAGTTCAGTCGCCGCATGTATTCAAGGGCGCGGCCTTTGTATTTGCCAGCACCTTGACTTATTCGGCTTATCTGATCGGCACCGGCGAGGCAGTGGCCCGCATCGGTGTATCGCGCTTTACCGCCTTTGCCATGCTGGTGGCATGCGCGGCGACCGTGCTGCAATTTGTATTGACGCATTCGCCGCGGAGCTTGCTGGATTTGCCGGCGCGGGTGTATCAATTGAGCGCGGTCATGGCTATCGTCTCCACGGTGTTGCCGGTGTTCATGCTGTCGGCCAGCATTCGGCTGATAGGTTCCGGCCGCGCCGCGCTGATCGGCTCGATAGGGCCGGTGGCAACCTTATTTATGGCTGCCGCGATATTGGATGAATCCTTGACTGTGCAACAAATGGCCGGCGCCGGTTTGGTAATGGTTGGGGTGTTGAGCCTGTCGCGGCGCTGAAGCGCCTCAGTCCAGGCCTTTGCTGCGGTTGTCCATCCGGCGCAGAAATTCGCTCATGATCACCCGGTACAGTTCGTCGCCCAGGTATTTATCCTCCACGCCGCTGTCGATGCTGGGGTTGTCGTTGACTTCTATCACATAACCCTTGCCGGCGATTTCCTTGACATCGACGCCGTACAAGCCGTTGCCTATCGGCTGGGTGGCTTTTAGCGCCGCGTCCAGCACGGCTTTCGGCACCTCGAAGGTCGGCAGGGTGGCGAAACTGCCGCTGTCGGTACGGCTGGCGCCGTGGCGGTAGATTTGCCAGTGGTTTTTCACCATGAAGTAGCGGCAGGCATACAAGGCCTTGTTGTTGAAAATGCCGATACGCCAGTCGAAATCGGTATAGAGAAATTCCTGCGCCAGCAGCAGCGCCGATTGTTCGAACAGTTCCGCCACTTTAATATCCAGTTCCTGGCGGTTGTTGACCTTGACGATGCCGCGCGAAAACGAGCCGTCGGGGATTTTGATCACCACCGGATAACCGGCGGTCGCTTCCAATTTATCCAGATGTTCCAGATTACCCTTGTGCAGGATCCAGGTCTTTGGCGTCGGGACTTTATGGGTGCGAAACAGGTCGGCCAGATAGACTTTGTTGGCGCAGCGCAAAATCGAGGTGGGGTCGTCTATCACCATCAAACCTTCGGCTTCGGCTTTTTTGGCGAAACGGTAGGTGTGGTGGTCGATGGCCGTGGTTTCGCGGATAAACAAGCCGTCGAATTCGGGGATGCGGCCGTAATGTTTTTGAGTGATCAATTCCACGTCTATGCCCATTTGCCGGCCGACGTCGATAAATTTTTTCAGCGCGCCGCGATTGCTGGGCGGCAGTTTCTCCAGGGGATTGATCAATACCGCCAGATCGTAGCGCGCCGCCTTGCGGGTGCGGCCCTTGCGCCAGACTTTCTTGCTGAATTTATCCAGCGCTTCGGCGAACAGAGTTTGCATCGTATCGTCCAGGCTGCGCGGCGACACGGCGTTCAGATCGGTAATTTCCCATTGCTGATTAAAGTGCAGGGTAATTTCCAGCACCGGGCAGGGGAAGCGTTCGAACAAGCGCCGGGCCAAATCCTGAAAATCGGTTTCCGGGGTATTGCCGAAATAACTGTACAGCTTGAATTCGCTCTGCCGAGTTTGCTTTTTAAAAGCTCGTGCCAGCGGTTGGGTAAAGTCTTCCAGTTGCAAGCGGTACAAGGCGTTTTTACCCAGATCGTTGATGACCTTGACCGAGGGGATGACGTGGTGGTTGCGGGCTTCGGCCAGCAGGGAGCAGTAATAGCCGTCGGACAGATAGGCGTAACTGCTGCAAAGATTGATGACCCGCACCCGTTGCTCGGGGTAGGTGTGCTCGGACGCCAGATAATGTTCGAAGCTGATTACCTGTTCGCTGGGATAATACGGATTCCAGTCGGAAAGATCGTCAACAACCAATAATGTGTTTGCCATGGTGGAACAGGTTCCGATCGAAAAAGAAGTGCTGATTCTGAAACCAGACAGCGTTTTAAACAAGAGCTAAAGTTCATGACGGCGCGGCATCGTCGCGGCAAGCGAAAGATACCGCGCGGGAGCTGGCCGGGTAGAGGCGGAACCGATTTTTAGAAACCGGAACTCGAATCGGCAAGCCGACTTGTACCGTTATCGATTCGATCATCCCAAGGAATTGCGGAAACTCAATATGAAAGGCATTTTTTAATTGGTAGGCATGGCGGCAAGTGCGGACGAATGTAGCAAGGAACTCGATTGGTGAGCTGGGAAATCCTCTACGGCAAACAAGCGCAAAAAGGCGCCCATAAACTCGTGGCGGCTGGATTGAAAGACAAGGTCTTACCACTCTTAGCCATTCTAAAAAACGATCCCTTTCAAAACCCGATGCCTTTCGAAAAATTGGTCGGCGATTTAGCCGGCGCTTATTCCCGGCGCATCAATATTCAACATCGCTTGATTTACCAAGTATTAAGCGGCGAGAAACAAGTCAAGGTTTTGCGGTTGTAGAGTCATTATGAATGATGTGGCGGCTGTATTGGTTTGACGCGTAGCCTGGATGAAGCGAAGCGGAATCCGGGGTTGGGGGCTATTGATTATTCGGTGTCGCTATCGCGACGGCGTTTTTAAGTCGGGTCTCGGCCCGACAGCCGAGGTACTTTTCTTTGCTTGTCCAAAGAAAAGTACCCAAAAGAAAAGACACCCCATGCCGCTTGTTTCCTGTGCTCCTCGGGTTTGGACGGGGTTTTTCGAAGGGGCATCCCAGCCCCTGCGAAAAACGCGATGCATCCTTGCATCGCCCCTGTCGGGCAATTCACTCGGCACATCCATGTGCCTCGCCCTTCGGGTGCTGCGCATGTAAATCGGCTATCCTGCCGATTTGTCCGCCCAAACCCTCCGGTGCTCGGCGCGGCATCAGGGGAGAAAACCATCCCAAAATCGAAGGTTATAAACTCAGGATCGGTAGGTCCGATTAGCTAAGCGTAATCGGACGCATGTCATGCCACGCCACGCCTTTCAATGATATAGGTTTGAAAACAAAGTGATTTCGAGAGTCGACAAAACAGCCTGTTTAATAACAAAGCTTCAATTAAATTTGACCCTCAAAAATTGATGCCGCTTGTTTATTAAAATACATAATTCGTCCTACGCAGATCTCTTTTGTGATTTATTGTTAAGCATTTGTCGTTAAAAGGGCATGCATTCTTTTAACAATCATCAAAATTGTAAGAATAACATTAATAGCCAAAAAAATAGAAATTGGTGTTAACAAGTCCGCGTTAACATCAAAGCTAAATTTAAATTCCCCAATCATTTTAGAAACCTCAGTCGCATCAATTATTGAATTTATTGTTGCCACAAAAACCAATACCATTGAAGCGACTACGCAATAGCAAATGCTGTAATACAGCTGATTCAATATTACTTTTTTAACGTCATAAAATGGAACTTGGTCGTAAGTGTTATTCAATTTGTTTTCTCTCTCCAGCATCTCCTTTTTGTCGTCAAGTTTATTTTCTTGATCGTAAACAAGGACAAGAACACTTAACAGAAGGGCTGTAAATATTGATCCAAAATTAACAAATATATTGGTTACATTTTCGCTAAGATTATAATCGAACAAAATGCCTGTGATCGAAAATCCAATCGGGACACCATAAAATGTAACGAAATCAGCAAAGCACAATGTTGACCCTGCGCTCGTTTTAAGAGATTGAATATGCCCACTTATAATTTCGATTACATTAATTTTTGAGCTCATGGCGATGCCTTTTTAGGACTTTTGTACAAATTATCAACATATTCTTTTATTATATCGTTTGCAAATTTATGAATGGAATCAAATACTGGCATTCCATCATTAATTGCAACATCATTATTATCAAACTCTATTTGACACACTGGATTAGACTCGTTAACACCAACTGAAAAAGTTCTCTTCTTATTTCCAACTTTAACGACAGCCTTTACTTGCGAGCCAAATCCACTTAGGTATTCTACCAAGGCGCTTTCGTCTGTACCTTTTTTATTAAAATTAGAAAATATACCAAACGAAGTTAACTTGCCGTCAGGCTTCAATATTGCCTCTCCTTCAATATGACCTTTATACCTTGGTATATCTGCAGGATCTGGAACACTTGAAAATTTATTAACCTTCAATTCTTTAACATTGGCTTTTGCCCATTCTTGAAAAGCCTTATCATAGCCCAATGGCTTCATTTGCAGCGTAAACGTTGTTGCCGATTTGAACATCGGCTCAAATGCTTCATAGAACAATGTCTTAATACCGTTGCCTCGATATATGTAAAAAATGCAAAAACCCTCATCATATCCTACTGGCAAATGAAACTGAAAGTAATGTTTGATAACATCAGAACAGTTAACTGTTTTGGTAAACACAGTCTTGTTAGTATCTGAATCTATAATTTCATTGGCAATACCAAAATTTCCAACATTAAAAAAACCATATATTTTTCTATTTTTATTGTCGAACTCAATATCAGAAAAAGAATAAGTCTGTTTTAATTCCTTATTTTTGCTTAGACTTCCAATATTTGACTTTATAAAAGCCTCAAGAATTTTAAATAAATCGTTTTGACCTATTTTATCTAATGCGTAATACCGTTCTTTTACAGGTAAGGCTGGGTTACAACATCTAATCGAATAAGTAGACAGTGAGTGCATTTTTTTAGAATTTGAAATTAATAATAATCATTGAAAAGGCACTCACAGATAAACCGCAATCTATACCAACCTTCTCAAATCGGCTTAAAAACAGATAAGGACTGTAGCAGAGAAAATACACTAGCGTCACCATAACTCATTGTTCCCATGCTCCAAGGCCGTAGGTCGTAATAGGCATAGCCGTATTGCGCCGCATGTTGGCCTTCAAGCATTCGGCGCATAACGCTTTCGCTAATGCGCCTTACAAAACATCGGAAATATTAAACCCTTTCGAATTTCACGGCGGGGTTTTCTCCCGTTTTGCCGCGCCGAGCACCGGAGGGTTTGAACGGCTAAGCCCGTCAGGGGCGATGCAGGGATGCATCGCGTTTTCCGCAGGGGCTGGGATGCCCCTTCGGAAAACCCCGTTCAAATCCTTCGGAGCGCAGGATACAAGCGGCATCCGGGTCGCCTTTTCTTTGGATACTTTCTTTTGGCGACGCAAAAGAAAGTATCGCGGCTGTCGGTCCGCGAACCGACATCAAAATCAAGCCGTCGCGCCAGCGACACCAATAAGAACCAGAGGTTGGCAGCCTTGCCTGCTAGACGGATGAATGTCAAAAATCGGGAACAAGGAGTACCATTGAAACCTGATGTTAACCTGGAAACTTCCGCCTAAACCTATGACTGTCCGTTTCGCCTTCACCGCTATCGATACCGAGGTTTTCCCGCCCGATTATGCCAGCGCGCGCCAAAGATGGCTGCGGCAATTGGCTACGCTGCCTTATCCGCCGGAAGTTCGCACTTATCCCTGTGCCGGTGCCGGGCCCGACGGCGGAACCTTGCAAACCGATAGCGTCTGGATAGGCGAACAACAGGCCGCCAATGTTGTGGTTGTCATCGCCGGCAACCACGGCGTGGAAGGCTTTGCCGGCAGCGCCGCGCAAATCGATCTGTTGCGTCTGTTGACGGAGTTCGATTTGGTCATTCCCGAGCGGACCGCCTTGTTGCTGGTCCATGCTTTGACGCCCTGGGGATACGCTTGGTCGCGGCGTTGCGATCAGGATGGGGTGGATTTGAATCGCAACGCGGTGGATTTTTCCAGGCCCTTGCCGGAAACGCCGGAATATCGGTTGCTGCGGCCGGCGATATTCATGGCCGACCCGCAAGCCAGACGTGCCGCCCTGGAAGCATTCGGCGACGCCCATGGCCGGCCGGCATTGGAAAAGGCCGTCAGCGGCGGTCAATATCTGGATCCCACGGGGCCGTTTTACGGCGGCACCCAGCCGGCCCACGGCCGCTTGGTGTGCGAGGATTTGATCCGACAGTACGGCTTGGCGGAGCGCCGCTTGGCCGTGGTCGACTTGCACACCGGCCTAGGAGCCTATGGGTATGGCGAAATCATCTGCGACCATGCCCCCGACAGTGCCGGGGCGGCGCTGGCCAGGCAATGGTATGGCGATTCGGTAACCTTGCCATGGGCGGGTACCTCCAGCTCGGTGCCCAAACTGGGCTTGCTGGATTATTTGTGGCACGCCGCGATGGACGGCAGCGGTTGCTATGTTACGCTGGAGTTCGGTACCTACAGCACCGACCAGCTGTTCGACGTGCTGTTGCGGGATCATCAACTATGGGCGCAAACCGGCAATGAGGCGGAACGCATCGCCCACGGCAAACTGATGCGCCGGCATTTTAATCCGGCCGATCCGGCTTGGCGGGAGATGGTCTTGTTCCGCGCCCGCCAGGTCGTCGTGCAGGCGTTGCGGGGAGTATCGGCTTGAGTATCGGGATACGCGCCGCGCAAATCAACGATTTGGAGGCATTGGTAGCGCTGGAAACCGCCAGCTTCGATACCGATCGCCTGAGCCGCCGCAGCTTTCGGCACTGGCTGACAACGCCGCACCGGGCCTTGTTGGTGGCGGAAAGCGGGGCGGGTGTATGCGGCTATATTCTGATCATTTATTACCCCGGCACCCGCCTGGCGCGAGTCTATTCGTTGGCGGTGCTGCCGCAACTGCGGGGGCAGGGGATAGCCAAGGCGCTAATGCTGGCCGGCGAACAGGCCGCGCTCGAGGATGGCCGTTTGTATTTGCGGCTGGAAGTCAGTGTTGATAATGCCCCGGCCATCGGGCTGTATCGGACGCTGGGGTTTCAAAAGTTCGGTTTTTACCGCGATTATTACGAAGACCATAAAGACGCCCTGCGCTACCAGAAGCGTATCCGCCGCTATCGGGATACCCCCCAACACAGGCAAGTACATTGGCTGCGGCAAACCACGCCGTTCACTTGCGGGCCGACGGCCTTGATGATGGCCATGCATGCGTTGGATAAAAATTATCTGCCGTCGCGGGAAGAGGAAATTAATTTATGGCGGGAAGCCACCACTATTTTCATGACCTCCGGCCACGGCGGCTGCCACCCGACCGGATTGGCGCTGGCGGCCAAGCGGCGCGGCTTTTCGGTAGAGGTTTGGATCAATCAGGCCGGCCCGCTGTTCATCGATAGTGTACGCAACGAAGACAAGAAACAAGTGATCGAACTGGTGGACAGCTGCTTCAAGCGCGACGCCGGTCAGCAGGGGTTGACCGTCAATTACGCCAACATCACCCAAAACGATTTGATCGCCGCCTTCGAGGCTGGCGCCATCCCGTTGATCTTGATCAGTACCTTCGCGATGGACGGCAAAAAAGCTCCGCATTGGGTGGTGATGAGCGGCTTCGACAACGACTGCCTGTACATGCACGATCCGGACCCGGAAGAAGGCAGGCAAAGCGAGCTGGATTGCCAGTTTATTCCGGTCGCCAGGGAGGATTTCGAGCGCATGTCCTGCTTCGGTAAAAACCGCTTACGGACGGCGGTGATTGTGCGGCTGGGGTGAGGCTTAAATTTTTTGCGGGCGTGAATTCGGCGAAGTGTGTCGAGCAACGTTTTCCAGCGCTTCCCGGTCAGGCATGGTTGGCAGTCACGGTTAAGGGTTGGCCATATTCAAGTTTTCATCGCTTGGTCAAAATAGGTATTTATCCGCTAAATTGGGCGGGGTTGGACTTGGGATTGTTGCCGGTTTCGCCACGCTTTCGCCGCGAACCGATCCAGCCGCCGAAACCTATTTTCGGCATGCGCCGACAAACAAAATCGGCCGATTTTGCGCCCCGAAACCGCTGGAATAAGGTTTGACAGTGGGACGGCACTCCCCCTAGACTGGCCAAGACGATTATTAACCGATGGTGTGTAAGCTATCACGGCCGCACGCCATCAGGCCCGGTCCCATAAGCCACAATAACGAATACGGAGACTGCCGTGGAAAATCTTCATAGCGAACTTTTTTTTATCGCCCTTGCGGCAGCGCTGGCTCCGTTGCTCATCCAGATACCCACCCGCCTCCGCATGCCTCTGCTGGTAGCGGAAATTTTATTGGGCATGCTGATCGGCCCGCATATTTTGAATCTGGCACCGACTGACGGTCTGGTGGCCTTGCTGGGCGAATTAGGCCTGACATTTCTGTTATTTATGGTGGGCCTGGAAATCGATCTTGAGCAAATGCAGGGCAAGCCATTAACGCTATCCATCAGCGGTTGGCTGATGTCTTTTGCCATCGCCATCGTTTTCATGAATATATTTCATGGCATCGGCCTGATTCAAGCTCCGCCGGTACTGGCCGCGGTTGCCGTATCGACAACGGCGCTAGGTATCGTGGCCCCCATATTGAAGCAAGCCGGCACCCTCAACACCGACTTCGGCAAGTTATTGTTGTCCGCCGCCGCGATGGGCGAATTCGGTCCTTTAATGGTTATCACATTTTTGCTGATCCCCACCCACAGTACGGTCTGGCACACTTTATTAATGCTGGTTTTTGTCGGCATTACCTTTTTAGTTGCCGATATGGCGATACGGGTACGCACCTCGGAATGGATGGATTTGATTGCCCAAGCCATGAAACAGGGCGGCCAGTTTCCGGTACGTATCTGCATCGCGGTACAGGCATTGTTGGTGGCACTGGCCTATCAATTCGGCATTAATGTGGTGATCGGCGCTTTTGCCGCCGGCTTGGTGGTCAACCTGACCACCCGCAACGAAGGCGGTGCTATTTTGCGCTATAAACTCGATGCGATCGGTTACGGCTTTTTGATTCCGTTTTTCTTCATTCTGGCCGGCATGCGATTCGACATCAGTGCCTTATGGGCCGATCCCTTGGTGCCGGTGCAAATTATCGCTTTATTGGGTTTGCTGTTATTAGTGCGCGGCGCACCGGTACTGCTTTACAAAAACCTGTTGAAACCATCGGACAGACTGCCGTTTGCCCTGTATTCCGCCACCGGCCTCCCCTTAATCATGATTATTTCCGAAGTTGGCGTCTCTTCCGGCCTGTTACCGCCCGACCGCGCGGCTGTTTTAGTAAGTGCCGGCATGATCTCGGTATTGCTATTTCCTATTCTGGCGCACAAGTTCATCGAAGACGCTAAATGGGCCGAGCAAACCAATGCAAGCGACATGGGCGACTAGCCCGTCAGCCCAACAAATTCACCTGCACATTGACCAGCATGACCGGCAAGGTAGGACCGGGGCCGATGAAGCTGCCGGATACCGGCGGGATGGATTCCGGATTGCGCGCCACGGCGACGGCAATGTGGCGGTTGCCGGTGATTTCGCCCACGGTGGGATCGAAACCCTGCCAGCCCTTGCCGGGCAGATAGACCTCGGCCCAGGCATGCGTCGAGGCATTGCCGGCCTCGGTGGCCGGCGCGTGCAGGTAACCGCTGACAAACCGGCTGGCCAAGCCCAGGCAGCGGCAGGCCTCCATGAACAGCGTGGCGTAATCCCGGCAGGAGCCGCTGCCCATGCGTAGAGTCTGCGCCGGCGATTGCACGCCGGCTTCTTCGCGCATTTGATACCGAAACCGGCCGTGGATGGCCTGATTCAATTTTTCCTGCAAACACAGGGTTTCCATGCTGCGCGCATGCAGGCCTATCTCTCGCAGCCAAGCCATGACCGCCGGTTGGTCGCTCAGAAACAAAGGTTGCTGATAGGCGGCCAGATCGATACGCTCGGACTCCTTATACACAAAGGGATAATTCAAGGCATATTCTTCGACGGAAAAATTCAACGGCGATGGCTCGTAATGCTGAATCACCACTTCGCTGGCAATGCTGAGCCTGTTGGCCGGCTGCTGGAAATTCACCACCGCCACGGAATTATCGAATACATCCCGATACCACTTGATGCTGTAGGCGGGACTGATAGTCAGCTTCGACGACTCGATACGCACGTCATGGCCTTCCCGCGGCCGCAATAATAATTGGTGCTGGTAGAGGGTGACGGCGTTTAAAAACCGGTACTCCGTCACATGCTGGATACGCAGGCGCTGCATATCGCCTTACTCCGGCGGTCCGCTCAATTCTTCGACGGCCACCGCCATATAGATCGGCGACAAGGCAGGACCGAATTGGGTGAAGATGGCCACATCCGCGGCATCGTGTCCGTATGCCACAATGACTCTGCCCCCGCGCGGTTCCGGCTGGGTGGGATCGAAACTGTACCAGCGGCCGCCGACATAGGCTTCGAACCAGGCGTGAAAATCCATCGGTTGCAAACCGTGCAAATAGCCGACCGCCATGCGGGCCGGGATACACAAGGCCCGGCACAAGGCGATGCCCAAATGCGCCAGATCGCGGCACACCCCTTCCCGAGCCTGATTGACTTCCACCGCCGACATCTGGAAATACGGCGAATCCGGATTGAAGCGCACATTCCGGCGTATCCATTGATTGATTGCCGCGACTTGGTCATAGCCCGGCGCCACGTTATCGACTAGCTCTCGCGCCAGATCGATGAAGCGATCGGACTCGCAATAACGGGTCGGCAACAGATACGTCAATACCGCGTTCGGCAGATTTTGCACTTCCTCAAATGGCGCGCCCGGACAAACCTCGATATGCTCATTGGTATGAATATCGGCACTGGTACGGATGGCAAACAAACCCGGCTCGGCAATCAGCCGCTGGCAAAGATTGCCGTAATCGTCGGTAAATTCGAACACCGGCACATTGGGCTTAATCATATACGACTCGCGCGCCACCCATTGATTGGCGCCGTTACGCGGCCGCAACATCAAGATAAACGGGGTGGAGACACTGACTTCAAAGCTCATTTCACAGCTGGTACGCAGCCACATCACTATAATTTCGTCCTTTTCAAGGCATACAACGGATGCTGGCGGAAATTAAACGGCCACCGGTTTATCGATACTGCAAAAAAAATCGAAATCCGATCGCGGCTTTGGCTTAATGCCGGCCAACGGGATAGCTCGTTAGAGAAGCTGTATTGTAAAGGCGTAATGGTAAGGGAATGCGGCGGCCCTTGCCGAGAAATCTTCATTCCCGGCCAGTGCCGAATCGCCGGCAAGGCCTCAACGCCCCAAGCGTTGTTCCAAATCCAAAATTGCTTGGGTGGTTTTCAATACGGTATCGGGGTTCAGGCTCATGGAATCGATACCGATTTCCACCAAATACTCCGCCATTTCCGGATAATCCGACGGTGCCTGGCCGCACAGGCCGGAATGTTTACCGTTACGCCGGCAACCTTCCACCGCCAGGCGGATCATTTCCTTGACGCCGGGATCGCGTTCGTCGAAATCGTTGGCGACCATTTCGGAATCCCTATCCACGCCCAACGTCAATTGGGTAAGATCGTTGGAGCCGATCGAGAAACCGTCGAACAATTCGGCGAAGGCGTCGATCTGAATAACGTTGTTCGGAATCTCGCACATCACGTAGATTTCCAGCCCATCCTGTCCGCGTTGTAAGCCGCATGCGGCCATATAAGCCAATACCTTTTGCGCTTCCTCGATCCGGCGGCAGAAGGGAATCATCAATACCATATTCTTTAATCCCATCCGCTCCCTGACCCGCAGCATTGCCGCGCATTCCAGGGCAAAGCCCTCGGCATAGGCCGGATGCACGTAACGCGAGGCGCCGCGAAAACCGATCATCGGATTCGCCTCGTCGCGCTCGAACCAACGGCCGCCCAACAGCGTGGCGTATTCGTTGGTCTTGAAATCCGACATCCTTACCACCACCGGCTTGGGATAAAACGCCGCCGCGATGGTACCGACGCCCTCCGCCAGACGCTGAATGAAAAACTCTTCCGGCCTGTCGTAGCCCTCGGTCAATTCCCGTAATTTCAGCAATTCGCCGGCATCGGCCACTTTTTCCGGATGGATCAAAGCCATGGGGTGGGCCTTGATATATTCGGTGATGATGAATTCCATCCGGGCCAGCCCGACGCCGTCGTTGGGCAAAAAGCTGTGCTTGAAGGCCAGCTCCGGGTTACCCAGATTCAGCATGATTTTGGTTTTGGGGCGCGCCATATTCGCCAAATCGGTATGTTGAACGGCAAAATCCAATGGCCCGGCGTAAACCTTGCCCATATCGCCTTCGGCGCAAGACACCGTCATCTGGCTACCGCTGGATATGGCGGTGGTGGCATTGTCGCAACCGATCACCGCCGGCACGCCCAGTTCGCGGGCGATGATGGCGGCGTGGCAGGTGCGGCCGCCGCGGTTGGTGACGATGGCGGCGGCGGTTTTCATCACCGGCTCCCAGTCCGGCGTGGTCATATCCGCCACCAGCACTTCGCCGGGTTTGAAAGTATGCAGTTTGGCGACATTGTCGATCACCCGCGCCGTGCCCACCGCAATCTTGCTGCCCACGGCATGGCCTTTAACGATGACCTCGCCCGACTGGTTAAGCCGATATTGCTCCAGCACATGGCCGCTACGCTGCGAAGCCACCGTTTCCGGCCGGGCCTGCACAATATACAAGTTGCCGTCCAGTCCATCCTTGGCCCATTCCATATCCATGGGCCGGCCGTAATGCTTTTCGATTTTTAGCGCATAATCGGCCAGGGTCAGTACATCGTCGTCGTCTATGCAAAAGCGGCCGCGCTCTTCCGGCGCGGTGGCGATATTACGGATCGGCTCGCGGGTGCGGCCGTCGCTGTAGACCATTTTGATTTTTTTCGCCCCCAAAGTGCGGCGCAACACGCAGCGGAAACCTTGCTCGAAAGTAGGCTTATGCACGTAAAACTCGTCCGGGTCGACCGCGCCCTGCACCACGTTTTCGCCCAAGCCGTATGCGCCGGTAATGAATACCGCATCGTTAAAACCGGACTCGGTATCCAGCGAAAACATCACCCCGCTGGCCGCTAAATCCGAGCGCACCATTTTCATCACCCCGATCGACAGGCCGATTTTGAAATGATCGAAACCCTGATCCAGCCTGTAATGAATGGCGCGGTCGGTGAATAGACTGGCGAAGCAGCGTTTGCAGGCATCCAGCAAAGCGTGTCCGCCGCGGATATTCAGATAAGTGTCCTGCTGGCCGGCGAAGCTGGCGGTCGGCAAGTCCTCGGCGGTAGCCGAGCTGCGCACCGCCACGGTCAAATCCTCGCCGTATTGCTGTTGCAATTGCGCAAAGGCAGCCAGAATCTGCTGCTGCAAATCGCCGGGTAACGGCGCCGCATACACCAGATCGCGGGCCAGTTGGGCGCGCCTGGCCAGGTCGGTGACATCGGCATCATCCACCGCATCCAGGAATTCATGCAGCCTGTCCCAGGCCCCGGCCCGGTCCAGCATGTAACGATAAGCCTCCGCGGTAATCGCAAACCCGTTCGGTACAATCACGCCTTGTCCGGCCAGTTCCCGGTACATCTCGCCCAAGGAGGCATTTTTACCGCCGACCAAAGGGATGTCGTTGATGGTGAGTTCGTTAAACCAGCGGATATAGTGGGATGAAGGCATGCGGCGCTCCTTGGCTAGTTATTATGCGGCAATTTAGCATAAGCATACGCCAGAGGATGGGCAAGTAATGATTTATGAAAACCGGCCAAAAAATTTCAACGCCATACTAAAACGAAACGTGTTAATGGAGTTCGCCCGATAACCGATAGGCCGTTTAGCCGAGCATGTTTCGTCCTGCTGAGTCTGGATCCGGGATTGACAAGAAACGGTCCGCACCTTAGCGTTTTGCAGCCTGGGTTTTTGCGCCGTCAATGCGCTGGACGGCTAAATGCGTAAGAAATTGCATCATCTCACTAGCGCCCATGTCGCGCGGATGACGCTTGTCAGAATGCAGAATATAGCGTTTAATCCAGTCCGTATACGCCTGTTCGGTCCGAATGCTGTAATGCTTCAAGCGAATTTTAGCCCGCACTTGATCCAGCCGCTTTGGCGGATTTTCGGGTGGGTTATTTGCCGGATTTTGCATTTTTATTAGGAAAGGCTAAATCTTCATAAGCTACTGAAATTATGGATGCTTTAAATTTAAAAAATGAATTAGGCAATTGTTTGACGCAATGTTTTGCGTCATTTAGGATATCTAATTATAGTTGGGCCTCTTGGAGAAGTGCGTAATGGGCATTCACGTTGCAGATCGGAAGACGCACTGGAACTACCTCCTCGCACTTGAGAAAGACCTTGAGTCGGCCGCACGCTACATAGAGTTTTGCGAACAGAACTTTGCGGTCTTCTCAATTGAGCTTGCACATCTCTTGCTTGCCGCTTCGTCGGAAGTCGATGTCGTCGCAAAACTTCTTTGCCAGCTAGTTGCGCCAAATCCGCCACGCGGGAACATTAACGAATACAAAGCCGCATTGCTCCCTGCGATTCCAGAGCTTCCTAATACCGAAGTCTTCGTTGCGCGGTACGGCTTATCGTTTAGCCCCTGGTCGAATTGGAATGGAGAACACAATCCGTTTTGGTGGCGAAGCTATAACAACGTTAAGCACGAGCGAGACACATATTTTCATGAGGCCACGCTGAAAAATGCGCTCAATGCTCTTGGCGCACTTCTCATCGTGACTTTCCATTACTACTCGCGAGCCCTTGCAGTCCCTCCAGGCGCCGTGCTTTCTCCCAAGGATGCCATGCTGCAACTTGAGCCTCAGTCCAGTTTGCTACGGTTGTCCCCCAGTCATTACTACGATAACCTGATTGTATGAACGAACAGAGGCCCAACCCGGCAGTCAACCGGACCTGCGCGAAAAGCCGCGCAGGCCGGTTACTTCTACGTTAGCCTCGCATCCACACGCACTACCCAATCCTGCCAAGAAGAACAGCGATGACCACACACCTCTACATCTCTTACGCCAGATTGGACGAAGATGCAGTTCGTTCATTTCTTGCGCCACTGAAGGATGAGCTGAAAAAGTTGGCGGTTCCGGTGGACATTTGGCAGGACGTCGATCAACTTCAGCCTGGCGTTTCATGGCAGGGTGCAATTCGAGATGCGCTGGCAAACTCTATTGGTCTGCTCGTCTTTGTATCGCCAACTGCGATGGCATCGAACTGGGTGCACAGTGAACTGGCAGCCATGCTTGCGCTCAGTGACCGCCTCATAGTCCCAATTATTCTGGAGCATACGAGCAAGCTTCCTCGGTCGCTCCTCGAGCGTCAGTGGCTAGACCTGTCGACCTCACTAAACGACCCAGAAAAGTTGCGCGCTGAAGCTAGAAGACTTGCCGATGCCATTGCCAAGGCTTTGCCGACCTTGGCACCAGGACCAGTCCTGACCGAGAACATGGCCGAACAGGTTGCGGAGTTTGCTGCGAATAGCGTGCGTAACGCAGCTTCGCCGCCAACTACCCCCACTTCAACCCCAATCGCGCCGTCAATCTTTGTCGTCCATGGCCACGACGTAGAGAGTCGAGACTTGGTCTGTGCAGAACTGAAGTCCATTGGTATCGAGCCAGTCGTTCTCTCTCAACAGCTCGGTCAAGCGCAATCGCTGCTACAGAAGTTTCTCAAAATATCCGAGCGCGCCAACTTTGCGGTTGTGGTTCTATCGGCAGATGACTACGGCGCTTCGCTTGTTCAGTATGACGCGCCCGGCGTTGCGGACCGCGCGTTGCGCTTTCGAGCGCGACAGAACGTCCTCCTTGAACTGGGATTCTTTTATGGCAGGTTGGGATGGGAGAACGTTTTTGTCCTACAACGGCGCCCACCCAAGGTCTTCCCAGACTTTGAGCACCCGTCCGATCTAGCCGGAGCAGTTTTTGACGAGATTGACGACGCGGGACTTTGGAGAGGAACATTGGCCGAGAAACTGCGCTCGGTCGGCTTTCTCATAAACGTCGCTTGAATCTGGTTCCAGCCGCGTAGGTTGGGTTGCATGCTTTTCGCAACCCAACATTTAATCCGGTTTGCCTGAAATGTTGGGTTGGTGGTCGTCTTTATGCCCTGTGGGTAAACCGCAATTTACCTCATTCCCGGCCGATATTGTCCCCGATAATGATTGGCGACGCGGCCCAATCGGCGCTCAAAATTCCCTGACGAATGTAACTGTGAACGCTACTGTAAGGCCGTAAGGCGGAACGCATAGCGGTTCCGCCGTATGGAGGCATTTTGATTGGCGGATCGCCTAACGGCATCCGCCCTTGTATGATGAATTTTAACAACCGATAGCCCAGAAAAACCGATTAAGCTGTCATCGTTCATTGGGAGGCCGTTCCGCCCTGAGGACTGGAAATCAACCAGAGCCTGTTCCGTAGATTGGCCCCCGCCCTATTCACCCATACCGTGGAGTATCCGAGGCTTAGAGCCTGCATACACAAGGAAGGTAGGTGCATGTGCAGGGTCGGGAACCGGTGAATAGTGTACTTAACCTTTAACTGAATTAAAAAACGATTATGACGAACCTCCCAATCAATGCCGTCGCTGAATCTAGCCACCGCCTGTTTGCCGGCGTGGATGTCGGAGCAGGGCCGTAGGTCCGAATAGCGAAGCGTAATCGGACGAATGTTGGATTCGTTCCTCCGAATACGCTTCGCTATTCGGAGCTACCGTCTAAGTTTGTACCGATCAGGCCAATCAAATTGGCTAACCCGGAAACGAACTGATTGATCTGCTAACCTTTCCCAACCTGCAACATCTCCCTGGCATGCGCCAAGGTGTTCTCGGTGATGGTTACCCCGCCCAGCATGCGGGCGACTTCGGCTACGCGCTCTTCGTCGCTCAGGCGCCTTACCGTAGAGGAGGTCACCGCCGCGTTTTGGTTTTTGGCTACGAATAAATGTTGGTGCGCTTGCGAGGCGACTTGCGGCAGGTGGGTGACGCATAGCACCTGACGGTTTTGGCTCAGGCGGCGCAGTTTTTGACCGACGATTTCGGCGATGCCGCCGCCGATGCCGGAGTCGACTTCGTCGAAGATCATGGTGGGGGTGGTTTTGTCGGTGCTGGTGGTGACTTGTATCGCCAGACTGATACGCGACAATTCGCCGCCGGAGGCGACTTTGGCCAGCGGTTTGGCCGGCAGGCCGGGGTTGGTGCTGACCAGAAATTCAATGGCGTCCAGGCCGTTGCGCTGCGGTTCGGCGGCTGGGTCGGTGGTGATGTTGACCAGGAATTCGCCGTGCGGCATGCCCAGTTCCTTGATGGTATCCGAGATGCGTTGCTGCAATTCAGCCGCCGCCGTCTGGCGGGAGACGGACAGTTCGGCGGCCAGTTGCCGGTATTGTTTTAACCGGTTTTCGCAATCCAGCGTCAGGCTTTCGATACGTTCGCTGCCGTGGCTGATATTGTCCAATTCAGTCGCCAGTTGAGCGGCCAGTTGCGGCAGTTCTTCCGGAGCGGTTTTGTGCTTGCGGCTGAGGTTTTGTACGATGCCGATCTGATTTTCCAGCCAGACCAATTGCTGCGGGTCGGCTTCCTGATTTTCCAGAAAGCGGCGCAATTGTTGAGACGCTTCGCCCACCTGTATCTCGGCGTCGTTGAGCAGTTCGACGATGGCATGCAATTCGCCGGCATATTCGCTTAATTCGCCGATGGCGTGGTTGCAATGTCCCAGCATTTGAGCGACCGATTGCTGGTCGTTGTCGTACAAAATGTCCAGTTGTTGCTGGCCGACGCCGAGTATCTTGCCCAGATTGGCCAGCTTATTGTGTTCCTCGGCCAATGCTTGGTAATCGAAATTGTCCAGATCCAGTTGCTGCAATTCCTCCAGTTGATAGCGCAACAGTTCTTCGCGTTCCGCCTGATCGCTGCCGGCTCTCAGCAGTTGCTGCAGGGTTTTGTGGCTGTGCTTCCAGTTCTGGTAGCAGTCATTGACGGCGTCCAACAAGGCCTGGTTTTGCGCGAAAGCGTCCAGCAGCAGGCGTTGTTCGTCTTTATCCAGCAGGGTTAAATGCGCGTGTTGGCCGTGGATTTCCACCAACTGCCGGCTCAAGGCCTGCAGGGTTTGCAGATTGACCGGCCGGTTGTTGATGTAAGCCTTGGAGCGGCCGTCCTCGCTGATGGTGCGGCGCACCAGACAGTGGCCGTCGGCGTCCAGTTCCTGTCGTTCCAGCCACTGTTTCACCAGCGGGGCTTTGCTTAAGTCGAATTCCAGATTGACTTCCGCGCGTTTGCTGTTGGGGCGCACGTAGCCGGAATCGGCGCGGTCGCCCAGCGCCAGGCCCAACGCGGTCAGTAAAATCGATTTGCCGGCCCCGGTTTCGCCGGTCAGCACCGACATGCCGGGGTCCAGATCCAAGTCCAGGGCGTCGACGACCGCCAGATCGATAATATTCAGATTTAACAGCATAAGTCAGGCTAGCCGCGGCTCCAGTTGAGTTTGCTTCTGAGGATGTTGAAAAAATCGTGGTCTTCCGGGTGCAAAATTTTAATCGCTTTATCGGCCTTTTTGATGACGATTTTGTCGCCGATCAGCACGTCGGGTATTTCCAGGTGATCGCAGGTGACCAGGGCGTTGATTTGTTTGGCATCGCTAAAGCCGATTTCGATGCTGACGTTATCGTCTATCACCAGCGGCCGGTTGGACAAGGTATGCGGATTTAGCGGCACCAATACCAAGGCGTTGAGGCCGGGATGCAGAATCGGCCCGCCGGCGGACAGCGAATAGGCGGTGGAGCCGGTCGGGGTGGCGACGATCAAGCCGTCGGAGCGCTGGGTATTCAGATAGACGCCGTCGATGCTGGTGACGATTTCTATCATGCTCGGCGTCACCCAGCGATGCACCACCACTTCGTTGACGGCGGTTTGCCGGTGTATTTCCGCGCCGTCCCGGTAAATGGAGGCATGCAGCAGGCAGCGTTGTTCGGTTTTGTGTTGCCCGGACAGAATCTGTTCCAGCCGGCTGGTGAGTTGTTCCGGCGAAATATCCACCAGAAACCCCAACCGGCCCAGATTGACGCCCAGTAAGGGTATTTCGAAATCGGCGGCGGCGCGGGCGGCGGCCAGAAAAGTGCCGTCGCCGCCGACCGCGATGATCAGGTCGCAATATTCCGGCAAGCGGTCGATATGCAGGCCTTTGACGTCGGCATTTTTCAGCAGCTCCACGCTCTGGCTGTCCAGTAAAACTTCATGCCCGCGGCCATGCAGAAAATGGTATAGCTCCGTTAGGGTAGGGGCGATGCCGGGATCGCCGAATTTACCGACGATGCCGATGCGCTGAAAAGGTATGGGCATGGGTTGCAAGGGGTTGAAAAAACTGTGCCGGATTATACAAACAAACCCGGACCGGCGTAGGGCTATCGTATCGGCATGCTTATGCGGCTTGCGCGTTATCGATACGGCGAGGCCGGAACGGCAGGCTCAGAATCAGGATGCATGCCAGCCAGCCCAGCAATTGCCGGTTTTGCAGGGTGTAGCCCAAGGCGACCGGCAAGCCCTCGATAAAGTCCGGGTGGGCCTGGATGAAATCGTATGCCGACATGAAGGAGTAGGTTTCGCCTATGAGGATAGCCAGCGCGCCGAAGCTTAATAAATAGGCCAACAGTTGTTGCCGGGGATGCAGTGCCGAACAGCCGGTGAGTTGGGCGAAGCGGATGAATTGCCAGCGGCCTTGTTGTAAGCCGTAACAGAGGATAAAGCCGAGCACGCCCAAGGCCGGGATGCCGAATTGTTTGGTCGGGAAACTCAGATAGCGGCCGTCCCACGCCAGCCAATAGGTTTTGTAAACGGCTAGCAGAACAAAAAACAGATAAGCGTTTTTCAGGCTATTAGCCATGGCCTCGGTGGCCGGCCGGTTGCCGAACAGGCCGTAAAAACGTTGCAGCAACAAACCGGCCAGGCCGGCGTTGGCGGCCACTATCGACACGGTATAGGCTTGCTGCCAAAGGCTGTAGCTAGTATGCCAATTCAGATCGGCCATGCCTACCAGACTGATACAGAACAGCTGCGCCAGGGTTAATAAAACCAGCGTCCGCGCAAGCGGCAGCGTTTGCAGCCGGCGGAAGGCGGCTGCCGCCAGGATGAGAAACAGGCCGCTGGCCCAGGCAAATTGCCGTAACCAGTCCGGGTTTTCCATGACCGGGCCGGTAAGCGGAAACACCGGCTCGCGATCGATATTCAGCAAGCCCCAGTTGGCGCCGACTACGCCTTCGCTATTACTTTTCCAGGGCTGGTTGAAGGCTTCGACGATGTTGTAGTCGAAGCCTTGCCGGTTGGCGACCTGAATCAATTCGCGGATGAAGCGGGCTGCGTTGACTACGCCGGGTACCGCCGCGCCGCGTTGGCGGCCGATGGCCGGCCAGCCGGATTCGCCGATCAAAATCGGTTTATCCACCCCCATCTCGCGGGCTTTGTCGCTAATTTGCCGGACGATTTTTTCCACATGGGCGGCGGCATGTTCGATGGCGACCGGTTCGTCTTCCCAATACGGCAGGATATGGATGGTGATGAAATCCACTTCCTTGAACAGTTGCGGGTATTGCATATAGCTGGACCAGACGTCGGCGAAGGTAACCGGCTGTTTGACGGCCTGTTTGACCTGGCGGATGTAGCCGATCAGCGCGTCGATATCCATATCCTTGCGCAGCAGCACTTCATTGCCGACGATGACCCGTTTCACCACATCGGGGTTTTGGTTGGCGGCAGCTATCAAGGCCTGGATTTCGATTTTATTTTCCGCATGGCCGTCGCCCAGCCAGGCGCCCATCATCATGTCCACGCCGTATCTACGGGCAAATTCCGGCGTCGGCTGCATGCCGCCGCGCACCGAGTAGGTGCGGATGCTGTAGGTTTTATCGGCCACGGCGCGGATATCCTGTTCCACATGTTCCGGCAAGGGGAACGTTTGCGTGATGGGGCTAAAACCGTCGTGATAGGGGGCGAAGGACAAGCTGCGCAATTTACCGGCCGGCACGTCGGGGCCGGCATCTTGCGGTTGATTGCATAGCCAGGCGATGGCGCCGTGCATAAGCATGATGAAAATCAGGCTGCTAAGAACTTTGATGGATGGCATAAACACAAATGGCGCGGGTTTGATGGCAAAAGCCGGCGATTATACCGGCTTTGTTCACGGCTTAAGTTTGGCAAACCGTAACGCGGCGCCAGTTGTTTTCAGATTTTTCAAGATTTCAGCCACACTTAAAATTTCGACACGCTGGCATGGCGGCGGGCATCCAGTGCCATGGAGGCTAAACTTCGAGCTATCCATGCAGCCTGGATTTCGGCAATCCCTGCCGAAATGACGTTTTCCGTGAATTGGCTTGAGCGTTTTTATAATCAGGCGTTGTTTTGAGCGTAGGCATTAAAAAACTGTCTGGCGGTGCGGCCGTTTTTGGCGGCGTTTTGGTGAGCGAAATCCAGCGCCGCTTTATGCAATACGGCGCGGTCGCCGGTAAAATCGGCAAAATAGCTGTCGACGATGTCCAGATAGGTGGGAGTGGGTTGCGGATAAAACGCCAGCCGCAGGCCGAAGCGGTCCGACAGCGAAATTTTTTCTTCTATGGTGTCGGAATAATGCACTTCGCCATCGATTAACCGGGTGTCCAAATTGTCGCGCATGTGCTCGGGCAGCAAATGCCGGCGGTTGGAGGTGGCATAAAACAACACGTTTGCCGGCGGTAGTTCGATGGAGCCTTCCAGCACGCTTTTCAGAGGTTTGTACAGGGTGTCGCCGTTATCGAAGGACAAATCGTCGCAGTAAATAATGAAGCGTTGCGGCAGTTCGCGAATCTCGTCGACTATTTCAGGCAAATACAGCAGATCCTGTTTATCCACTTCGATGATGCGCAAGCCCCGGTCCCGATAGGCATTCAACAAGGCTTTCACCAGCGACGATTTGCCGGTGCCCCGGGCGCCCCATAGCAGGGCGTTGTTGGCCGGTAGCCCGCTTATAAAGCGTTCCGTATTGGCAAGCAGTTGCTGTTTCTGCAAATCTATGCCCAAAAGCTGTTCCAGGCGTATGGGGTCGGTTTGCTTCACCGGGCGTAGAAAAGCCTGGCGCTGGCGCCAGATGGCGGCATAAGTGGTGTTCCAGTCGATCATGAGTATGGGTAAACAGGGGAAAATTGAAAGGGAAGGTATTCAGGCGAGTTTATAACAGAGTATTACCGATACCGACATAAGATAAGCGTCTATGCTTTCCCGACGAACAGCCGATCAGGTTTGTGCGTAAGCTTTGAAATCAAGCGATTTTCCTTTACCCGGCTGACAAAGCGGCATGAAAAGGGGTAAAGTGCTATTCTTTAAGTATCGAATCGAAACTATATTGCGTGTTTTGCCGTCATGTTTTCGCGCATAATTTTAACTACTCAAAACACTTAATCAGCAGGAGTTGTAAGGAATGTTTAGCCGAATTTGTCCAGACAAAGGTCTATCCCTATCAGGTCGGATGTTTTTAGTCGCTGGCACGTTGACGATAGCCGGATGTGCGAGCACCGGGAATCATGCGGAAACTTCGACGGAAAATACCGCTGCCACGACGAGTCAGGCCGACCCGTTTGAGGGCTTCAACCGGTCCATGTACGGTTTTAACCGAGGGCTGGATAAATATTTCCTCAAACCTGTCTCCGACGGTTACAAATGGGTTACGCCCGACTTTATGGAAACCGGGGTGAGTAATTTTTTCAATAACCTGAAGGGCATTAATGTGGTGTTGAATGATCTACTGCAAGGCAAATTTCAACAAGGCGCGGCAGATGCCGGTCGGTTTTTTACCAATACCACTATCGGGGTCGGCGGCTTGATCGATGTGGCTAGCGAGTTCGGCTTGGAAAACAATATCGAGGATTTCGGACAAACGCTGGCGGTTTGGGGGGTAGATGAAGGGGCTTATCTGGTGCTGCCCATCATCGGCCCCACAACGCTGCGCGACGGCGGCGGTTTGATCTTGGACAAGGCCGCGAACCCCGGCACTTATGTTCCGGGCACGGGTGTTCTCGAAGGGATCAGCGATCGCGCCAATGCCGAAAGCGCCTTGAATTTCATTAATGAAGCGGCATTGGATCCTTATGTGTTTACGCGGGAGTCTTTCATGCAATACCGTCGCCACTTGGTCAATGACGGCAATACCGACAGCGGCCAATATGAATGGGAGGCTGATGTCGCCATGGAAGAGTCGGTCGATCCCATGGCCGATAAAGCCGCGGCCGGTGACGGCATAGGCAATGGAAGCAGCCCTGAGCTTCAGCCGGCGGCGGATGCCAAGGCGGGGCGTTCGGAGGCATTTGACGACATGCTTAAATCCTATGAGCAAGCCTCGCTGAAAATGGATCGGTTAACTCAAAAAAAATCAATCGAAAACCGGGCCGGTCCAACTCGATCCGACCACTCAATTCGGTAATGTATAGTCATCGCCCTTCAGCTTTCGTTTTTTTCGATTCCCTTACCCCTGCCCTCTCCCGGAGGGCGAGGGAGCAGATGCGGATGTGCCGAATCACACGAATACTCATTCTCTTTGAAAAAGTACCCATAGGCATAAAGGGGTTGGGCGGATTTTTTATATATCCCGCCTTGATCCCTCTTTTGCAAAGGGGGCTGTCGTAAAAGCCAGAATGTAGGTTAGCGTAGCGTAACCCAACAAAATCAAAACGTTGGACTTTATTGCATTCAGCCCGACCTACCTTTTACGACAACCTCCAAAGGGGGAAGTTATTTGCAGCGAAACCCTTAGCATGTTCTCGCCATGGAACAGTCTTGGGCAGGGGGTGTTGCAGCGGGTTGCCGGATAAAGCGGAATTGCGCGAAAACAACTTGTATCGATTCGATATTTGTATACAATCATCTCAAATCCGTCGGACTATTTTCACCCCCAAGGGAACATTTCTTGGCGGATTTTTGGTGATGGCGATTTCAATAATCGCCATCTCAATTCAGTCGACACATCCAATTGCTTGTTTCAGACAGCTTCTAAAGCTAAACCTTCGGGGATCGGCATGATTAAAGAATATTTTGATTGGGTTATTGTTGCGTCGCTTGCGTTGTCCATTGCCATGTACGAAGGGCTGTAGCTGGGTATAGAACACAGCGTCGAGCATTTATTTCATAGATCTCGGCATGGCAGTCAAATAGGCACAATTTATATTCTGATGCCGATAGCCGTTTCGTTGATGTATTGGCTATATCGGTTGCTGCCGCGTCTTTGCCGACAATTTCGACACTTCGCCCGGCAAGTCTGGGAGCGCCGAAAAACCGAATGCCGGATTTATTGCTTGTCGTTGCCATTAATCAATAAATTGAAATTAATTTCCACGGCGGGTGTTTTTTTCCGGCCTCTTACTTTGTGATGTAAATGTTGTGGTCATGCGGATTCGACAAGCGTAATCGCTCCCATTCTCCAATATCGGTATGAAAACTCGGCGGGGGAGAGGGCCGGGCATGCCGTTCGAACATCAATTAAGCCGGACAAGGCTAATCCGAAGGGGGATATAACTCGGGTAGGGGGTTTTCCGGCATAAACCGCCGACCACTCGCGAATGGAAAAAATAGCGGCATGTTCCTGGAATAAATTCGTTTAATCATGAGGATAGGCATGGAAAAGGCTTGTTGATTCGGAGGTTAGGGTTAAAATAAGCATAATAATTACAAGAACAAATGTGATGGTCTTCACATTTGTTCTTAGCTGAATGATTAAATGAGCGCTATTCTTCTACCTATATGTGATTTCGAATCACCTCATGCCGCAGAATCCACCACGACAAGACCATGAATCGACTGTTTTTAAAAGTATCGTTATTGCCCGTTCTGTTCATCCTGCTGAATGGCTGCGGCAGCAATCAGACAAACTATAGGCGCGATAAGCCCGTTAGCTACAAATCCGGCCTGCCGCAATCGCAACCGTACCGCGCCGATAGCAATAATGCTCCGGCGAGTTATTCCGGGATTTTCCCCAAACCGGCGGCTTTGGAGCCCGCAGTGGATTTTTGGCGTAAAACCTACGCGGTTTGGCAACGCTCGGAAGTGGCTTATCATGACGACCGCTTTTTGGATGTGGTGTACGAGGTCATGCCCTTGCCGGGCTACGTGGCGGAAGGCTTGACGGCCGAACAAAAGCTGGCGATGAACAGTCGGCGCGATTTCTGGAAATCCCGCTTGGCCGAGTTGGACAGCAAGTTGCGTTATAACGCAGCCTTGAACGCCAATGACCGGCAGTTGATCGCCAAATTGGAAAGTAGCGGCCGGCCCTTGAACAGCATTTTACCCGGCGCCGGCGACAGAGTCAGAGCGCAACGCGGAACCCGCGAACGTTTCAAGCGCGGTCTGGAAATCAGCGGCAAGTACAATTTGCAATTTAGAAAAATCTTTCGCGATGCCGGTTTGCCGGAAGAATTAGCCTATTTGCCGCATGTGGAATCTTCATTTCAACCGGCGGCGCGTTCTTCGGCCGGGGCTGTCGGTATGTGGCAATTTACCAAGGCGGCGGCGCAAACCTTCATGCCGGACAAGAACAGGGTGGATCAGCGTCTGGATCCGTTTGCTTCCGCTAACGGCGCCGCCAATTACTTGAGTTACGCCTACAGAAAATTGGGCGATTGGCCGGCCGCCTTGACCTCTTACAATCATGGCATAGGCGGTATGAAGCGGGCCCAGGACAGAATGGGGCGGGATTTCGCGCGGATAGTGGAACAGTATGACGGCCCGGCTTTCGGGTTCGCGTCCCGGAATTATTACGCGCAATTTTTAGCGGCGCGGGAAATCGCCAGTAATCCGGAACCTTACTTCCGCGAAGGTATTCTTTACGAAACGCCTATCCACCCCGGACAGTATCTGGCGGCGGAATAAGCAAAACCCGGCAATTTCAGGCTATGAATTTGCCGGGTCGGCTTTTTAGGTCGCATCCATTTTGTAGCCGTAACCGCGTACCGTTTTCAGCAGTTTCAGCTCGAACTCGTCATCGATCTTGCGCCGCAGCTGGCGGATATACACATCCACCACGTTGGTCAACGGGTCGGCGCTATAGCCCCACACCTGCTCCAAAATCCGCGTGCGGCTCAACACCTTGCCCGGCATGCGCATAAAGCATTCCAGCAAGGCGAATTCCTTGGGCGTCAGTTCGATGATGCTGTCGCCGCGTTTGACTTCGTGGGTGTCCACATTCAATAACAGGTCGGCCATTTGCAGCTCTTTGGAATCCAGCTTGATTTCGCCGCTGCGTCGGCGCATCAACACTTCAATCCGCGCCAACAATTCTTCAAAGGCAAACGGCTTGGTCATATAGTCGTCGGCGCCCGAGCGCAGGCCGGTGACTTTATCCTGCACGGTGTCGCGGGCGGTCAGCATCAGGATCGGAGTGTCGACGCTGTGCTTACGCAGCCGTTCGCACACTTCTCGGCCGTTGATGTCGGGCAGGCCCAAATCCAGAATAATCGCCTGAAATTGGCTGTCGCAACCTATGGCGATGGCATCCTGGCCGCAACGGGCCACTTCCACGGCGTAGCCTTCGGCCTTCAGGCCGCGCTCGACAAAATCGGCGATACGTTTATCGTCCTCGACCAGCAGAATGCGCAGGAAACCGAAGTCGCCGTTATGGTTGGATTTAAGGGGAAGCTCACTCATGGGAATCCTGGTCCTCGCCTGTGGAAATTAGCGGCAATTTTACGGTAAAGGTTGTGCCGGCGTTAACGCTGCTATCGACACCGATTTGGCCGCCATGGGCTTGTAAAATGGATTTCGCCAACGGCAGGCCCAGGCCGGAACCGTCATCGTGCAGATGGCGGGCATTTTCGCTGCGAAAGTTGCGCTCGAAAATACGTTCCAGATCCTGGGCGGGAATGCCGATGCCCTGGTCGGTCAGACTGATGTAAACATGCGTCTTGTCCAGCCAAGCGTTAATTATGATCCGTCCGCCGGGTTTTGAATAGCGGCAGGCATTATCGCCTAAAATAAATAACACCTGCCGCAGCCGCTGTTTGTCGCCGAACAACCAAATCGGTTGTTCGGGCGCGGTATAGGACAAGCGGATAGCGCTTTCTTCCGCCATTACCTTAAAGTCTTCCACGCTACTGCTCAGCAATTCGGATAGATCCAATTCGTCCCATTCGAATTGCAGGTTGGCGGTTTCGGAACGGGCCAGGAACAGCAAGTCATTGACATACTTGCCCAATTGCATGGATAAGTCCAGGATACGATGCAATGTGTCCTTGTATTCTTCCGGGTCGCGCTCCTGACCGCGCAAGGTTACTTCGGCCTCGCCCCTGATGACCGTGATGGGCGTGCGCAGTTCGTGGCTGATGTCGGCCAGAAATTCGCGCCGCTCGGCGTCCATGCGTTTTAAGGCTTGGTTTAATTGTTGCAGTTCGTAAGTCCGTTCGGCCACCCGGTTTTCCAGTTCCTCCCGGCCCTGGCGCAGTTTTTCCTGTTGCAGGCCCAACTCGATCGCCATTTTGTTGAAGTGGCTGGCAAGATAGGCAAATTCGTCCCTGCTGTCCAAAATGATACGGTAGTTCAAATTGCCCGAGGCGATTTCATTGGTGCCTTGCATCAAGGCTTCAATCGGTTTTTTAACGCGGCCGAGTAGAAATACCCCGGCGGTCAGGCTGAAAACGGCGGCGATCAATGCCGCCGAAACGGTTACCCAGCGCGATTGGGCGACCAGGTTTTCCAGTTCTTGTTTGGCCTCGGCGGCCTGGTTACGCTCGGCATGGATGGCGGCATCGATCAGCGGTTGAAACTTGATGTCGATTTCTTCGTCCGAAAATTTGGTCAAGGCCTGCAAGGCCTCGTTGCGTTTGCCTCGTTCGCGCAAACGCTCCACTTCGTTGAAGCGGTATTCGCTGGCGTCCAGAAATGCGGTGAGATTGGCTACCCGTTCCAGTTCGGCGGCCTTGTTCCGGTTTTGGGCGGGTTTGCCTTCGATCGGCGGGGATTCTTTTACCGCTTGCTCCCGTAGTGCCTGCATGGCTTCCAACAGACGTTGCTTGGAGGTTGCCAAGTCGGTTTCGGCTTGGCTGCCGCCGGTGATCAGCCTGTCCATTTGTTGCTTGAAATACCGGTAAGCTTCCTGAGACAAATGTTCGTAACGGTCGAAGGCTTCGAAAGCGGTTTGACTACGTTGAAAATGGCGCGCCACCTGATCGGAGCCCCAATACATGATGCCGCCCAACAGCAATACGAAACCGAAGGAAACGGCAATCACCAATGCCAGGCGGAAACGGAACATGCGGATCAGTTGTTGTCTACGCTTTCATCCATTTGTTTTTCCATGCTGCGGATGGCTTCCAGCTTTTCCCGCAGCAAACGGTTTTCGTTTTTTTGGGGCCCCGCCGGTTCTTTCGAATCCAAGGTGGATTTTATTTTCTTCTGCTTTTGTTCGACCACGTGCAATTTTTCCGATTGGTGCTGGATGCGTTGCAAGGCTTGGGTGTGGATCGCGATCAGGCGCTGCACGCGTTCGTCGGACGCATAGGCCGGGCTGATGCTCTGAACGCCGTCCAGAATGGCCGGAATATCTCCGCAAGCATTGGATAATAAGCGGCCTATCATCAGATGCAATTGTTTGCCGTCCGAAGGCGATATTTTTTGCGTGTTAAGTAGGGATTTACAGACTTCGGCCCGGTCCTCATCCTCCATGCCAGCCATGCTGGCGCCAAAGGCCAGCAGTTCGTCGATGCCTGACTGGGCGTAAGGATCGTAACGGTTTTCCGCATTTGTATCGGAAGCGGAATTAAACCCGGCGCAACCGGTCATCAGCAATCCAGGCAAAATTAAACAAAATAAGCGCATGGCTCGTAAAGGTGGCATAAAAATTCCTGAAGTCAGACTGTAAGATTCAGCGGTATCCGGACCCTGACGCGGGCACCGGCATGGTCCTGCCGCGGGTCGATGAATTCGATCTGCCCTTGGTGGCGGGTGACGTATTCGCGCGCCATCGCCAGTCCCAAACGGTTTTCGCCGTGTTCCGGATACTCTTCCGGGATGGCCCGGTAAAACGGTTCGAAGGCATGCGGGCGTATGTCGGGCGCTATGCCGGGGCCGTCGTCTTCAATCTCCAGTTCCATATAATCGCCGCTCTCCCGTAGCGTGATCCGGATCTCGCCGTTCGTGGGGGAAAATTGGATGGCATTGGCCAATAATTGTTCGACAATGCCGCGGCATTGCTCTTCCATGCCTTCGATTTGTAAAGGCTCGATCAGTTTTTTTACCTTGATCGATTTGGCTTTAAGCGCATTCTCGAAACTTTCCAGGCTTGTTTCCAGCAGTTCGTGCATGTTCAGAACCCGCATGTTTTCGGCAGGCTGGGCGGACTGGAGCCGGCTATATTGTAACAATTGTTCGGAGACTGTTTGCAGCTTGTCGACGCTGGCTTCCACTTGTTGGGCAATGTCGGTTTCGGCGTTTAAAGCCGGCTGCTCGATGGGCGTGGCCAGTTGCTCCGCGCCATGGCGGATATGCTGCAAGGGTTGTTCTATTTCGCGGGCCAGATTTTGCATTAATTGCAGCTTGGACGATTCCAGGGCGATTAAATGCGTGCGCAGCCATTCCAGACGCTCGCCCAGATAACGTAAATCAGCCGGCCCGCCGACTTCGATAGGCTCGTTTAATTCGCCCGATCCTAGGCGGCGGATGGCTGTGTCCAACTGGCGCATCGAGCCCGACAGCACATTGAGCAAGGCCAAAACCAAGCCGCAGGAAAGTAGCAATAAAACGGCGCCCTTGATCAATAAGCCTTGTTCCCAGGATTCCGACAACTGGCGCAATTCGTTAAACGTATGTTCGACATGATTTTCGAATTCGCGCGACAACACGTTGGAGGATTCGCGCAACCCTTGAAACGCTTCGTCTATGGGTAATTGAAAGTTGTGGTCGGTTTCAGAACCGATGATTTGCTGGTAAATCAGGTTTTCTTTTTCGGATAACTCGTTCACCAGCAGGGCGATTTTGTTATCCACGCGCAGTTTCAGCAAATCGCCGAGGGACTGTTTGAACGATGCTCGCGCCGATTCGTAAGACTCGCGTTCATAGGGTTGCCTAAGGGCCGGATCGGACAGTAACACAAACAGCCGGGCCTTGCGTTCGATATCCGAGGATTTTTGCAATACCAAGCGTATGGTTTTGGTTTGTTCGAACACCTGGGAATTGATGGTTCTGCCTAATGCCGCGGTTTCTCGCAGTCCGTAAGCGGCGTACAGGACGCCTAGAAAAAGTGGGATTACCGCGGTGGCAAAACCCAATACGATAAGAGATTTTAAAGATAACAGATTCTTAAATTTCATCCGCGTTCAACAAAGATAATAACCCGTCCATAGTACCGACAAATTCAAATTTCATGAAAACTTAACTTCGAGCGGCGTTTAGAGTTTTTCATCGATTCGATGAAGCGGCCGTCTACAAACAGTTTTAAGACCAAGGCAGGAATTGGCGATAAAAGCATTTGGCGGGTCGGATTTTTATAGCGTTATGATAGGCTTAAATCTAGCACGCTTTCCATTTTGCAAAACCGTTTCGCCTTTTTCCGCCGATCGAACTGTGAAAACATTGGCCCAGTTAACATTTTTTGTGTGTCGCGGGACTGATGCAGGCATTGGCTTCGCCGTCCGCAAACGCGGATTTAACCCGGCTTCCCATACCTGATGCCACGGTTTTATCGGCCTGCCGCTCGATTTAGGTACCGAACCGATGGCGGTTTTCGAACCGGAGCAGTTTATCCGGGCGGCTAGCCCGATGTGTGGGTGCAAAGTTTTGAAGTTTGGGCCGGCCTGAATCGGCGCGGACTCGACGCTTGAATTGAAGGGCGGCGATCATGTGATCGCGAAGTGTGTAATCGCGGTGCCGGACAAGACGCCAAAGCCTTCGAGGCTTTTTTGGGCTGCCGCATCCGCAAGCCGCTTTGCCCGTTAGCGGCAACGCCGAGCGTCCGCCGCTACTCCTGAAATTGGGCGATGCACCGCGCTTGACCGTCATGGACAAACAGGCGGATTTGCAGATTAGTATCGGCGGCGGCCAAGCAGGGGCGGGGCGCGCCGAACCCTTATTACTGCTGGACGACGTGGTACAGGTGTTTCATACCGGTTTCGGCGATTGGGGAGGAATTCGGTTTTCCTCTGCAAACAAACCTCATCCCCGTGTAATGGTCAACCAAAACCGGACGCTCCTTTGCCGGGGGGGTGACCAATCCGAAGCGTGCAGCCGATAAAGCCAGGTTGCCCCGGCTTTATCCATCTATCGATGTCAGTATTTTATATTTCCAGCGAAACATCTTCCAGAGATGCCAAACAACCCAGCCCGCGGGCAAACTCCTGTATTTCGCCGGCCATGTGGAAATTGATGATGGCGTTCGTCTTTAAATCGACAATGGCGTACTCGACAACCGGCTCGTTCTCGTCAAGCCTCGGCTTATACTTCATGAGTTTCTTGGATTCTTTAGCCAGTTTCCGATTAATTCTTGCAGTCAGCGCGTGAATTGATACCAGTTTTTTCATGCTTAATCTCCATCCGATAGTGGGAGATTCCGAGTATAGGCCATTATGGGCCGGCTTTAAACAGCGGACCGCCAAACCCGCCGTGATCGGCTTCAAACACACGGAAACTATCTGTTTAGACTGAGCGGCGCGGGCCGGAATGAGACTGAATTTAAAGTTGCTGGGAACAGTGGATTTACGAGGCGCTGTTCGGAAACGCTGGGTTCATGGTCGGGCCGACGCAGTAACTGCAGAAATTAAGCGCCAATGGGGCGGCCATGCCGGCGTCAGCCAAGCCACGACCAAACAATTAAAGCTAGGCAAATACAACGAGCTACAGGCCAGATTGTTGGTGGGCTTTGCCAGCGTATCCGACTGGATCGGCTCCGGTTCGCTATTCGATGCGCCGGAGGAAGGGACAGCCGAAAATCAAGCAAGCCGTCGATGCAGCGGGTTTTGTGCGGTCCGCGCCCGTGGGGCGGTTCTCGCCATCAGCCGCGTCACTTGAAATTCAGGCGCAAAAAAAGCCTCTAACCTGAGCAACGGTAGAGGCTATAGAGTATGCGGTACAGGAGTTACCGCTTGACAAGCAGGGAGGTCACACAAAAAACTTAGGCACGAACGGGTTTGGCTAAAACCAAGTTGCTGCTTAAAAACGACATGCCGAACAAAAAGGTGGACGCCACGAACTGACCGGACATGAAGCTTAAAATACCGGTTGCCAATAACAACTTGGTCATCAGGTCTCTATACACATTATTGGAACTATTCATATTCGCCACCTTGAAATGTTTTCAGCCGTTGTTGAGTACGGTTTCACTATATACCCCTGATTAGCAATTGCAATCAGGCATTTATCGTATTGTTTGTTTCATATCGCAAAACAATTGCGGGTTAATTTTTCCTATATACTCAATCGATTGCCTGCAGACGTTGCCGCATGTCCCGCAAGTCGAATACGCCGACCTTTTGCATAACGATACGGCCGTTCCTGTCGATCAAAAATGTCGTGGGAGTCAATTGCACGTTGCCGAAATTTTGCGCCAGCGAGCCGCTAGGATCCAAGGCGACGGCGTAAGGCAGCTGTTTGGCTTCCGCCATGGCCAGCACGTGGTTGGGCGGGTCGTAATGCATGGCGACGGCGATGATGGTCAAGCCGGCTTGGCTGTATTGCCGGTGCAGTTCGATCAAGTGAGGGATTTCCTCGATACAGCCCGGACAATCGGTGGCCCAGAACGTCACCAGTACCGGTTTGCCCTTTAAATCGGCCGGAGTAATGTTCGCGCCTTTAATGGTTTTAAAACTTACCCTCGGAGCCGGACGCGCAGGTTGGGTTTGCCAAAACCAGACGGTTGCCGCCAGTAAGCCGATCAAGGCGATAATGGCTATGCTTTGTTTGATATTCATGGGTTTTACGGAATGGCTGGAATCTTGCGATACCGATTACGGTGCTAATCGCAAAGCTGTTAAAATGCCATCTTATCCAATAATCTCGAATCGTGACGATGAAAAAGATACTGATCGCCGACAAACTGGCGGATGACGGCATTAATTTTTTGAATGAGCAGGACGGCATTCAAATCCATATTCAGACCGGGTTGAGCGAAGCCGAATTATGCGAAATTATCCCCGCATACGATGCGTTGTTGATTCGCAGCGACACCCAGGTAACCGCCCCGGTCTTGAAGGCGGCAAAAAGATTGAAAGTGGTCGGCCGTGCCGGTATCGGGGTCGATAACGTCGATCTGGCGGTGGCCATGGAACAGGGCATCATCGTCATGAATACCCCGGATGCCAATGCCACCACCACCGCCGAACTGGCGATCGCGCATATGTTTTCCTTGAGCAGGAATCTGCCGGTTGCCAATCAGTCGGTGCGGGACGGCAAATGGGAGCGTTCCAAGCTGGTCGGCGCGGAAATCAGCCATAAAACCCTGGCTATTTTGGGTTTCGGCACCATAGGCCGCATCGTCGCGCAACGCGGTAACGGACTGGGTATGCGGGTGATTGCCTGCGATCCGTTCGTGGCGCCGGAAATATTCGAAAAATGCGGCGCGGAAATGGTCGATCTGGATACATTAGTCAAACAGGCCGATTATCTGACCTTGCATTGTCCGCTGCTGGAAAAAACCCGCAACGTGATCGGCCGCGAACAATTGGCCGCGATGAAAAAGTCGGCCCGCCTGATCAACTGCGCCCGCGGCGGTTTGGTGGATGAGGCGGCGTTATACGATGCCTTGAAAGAGGGCCGGATTGCCGGCGCGGCGCTGGACGTTTACGAACAGGAGCCGCCCAGGGATTCGCCGTTACTGGGTCTGGATAATGTGGTATTTACGCCGCATCTGGGCGCCTCGACCAAGGAAGCGCAGGTGGCGGTCAGTGTGGAAATCGCCCGCCAAGTGGTGAAATACCTGCAAACTGGCGAAGCCGTCAACGCCCTGAATTTGCCGCGGTTGTCGGCGGAAGAATTGAAGCAGGCCCAGCCGTTCATGAAGCTAGCCCATATTTTGGGCCAGGTCTTACTGGGTTTGATCGATCAGCCGATGCAAAAGCTGGAAGTGGCGGTGTTCGGCAAGGCCGCGCTGGGCAAGATTCGGCCGATTTCCGCCGAAGCCATGGTGGGTTTGCTGGCGGGTCAGTTCGATACGCCGGTCAACCGGGTGAATGTGGAGAATATTGCCAAACGCCAGGGCATCGCACTGGTGGAGTCGCAAACCGAAGAGGCCGAAGGCTACCAGTCGCTGATCAGCATCACCGGGCATTGCGTGGATAAAAGCGTGTCGCTGGCCGGCACCTTGCTGGGCGATCACCATCCGCGCCTGGTCAGCATTAACCATTTCGAAATCGAGGTGGTGCCGGAAGGGGCCCTGCTGGTGACCCGCCATGACGACAAGCCCGGCGTGATCGCGGCGATCAGCTCGATTTTAGGCATGGCTAATATCAATATCACCCGCATGCAGGTCAGCGTGGCGGATGAACATCAATTGGCCATGATGGTGATCAGCGTATCGGATCCTTTGAGCGAACAGGTATTGAAGGCCGTTTGCGATGTGCCCGCGGTTCACACGGCTCGCCAGATAGTGTTATGAGTTTCGATGTCATCTGTTTCGATTGCGACAGTACCCTGAGCAGGGTCGAAGGCATAGACGAACTGGCCAGGCGGCAGGGCAGCTTCGAGCGGGTTGCGGCCATGACCGATGCGGCCATGAACGGCGAGATGGCCTTGGAAGCGGTTTACGGCGACCGCTTGAACGTGATCAAGCCCGATCAAGCCGCAATAGATTGGTTGGCGGAACTGTACATTGCCGAAATGGTGGACGGGGCGGCGGAAACCGTCAAGACTCTGCGGGATAACGGCAAACTGATTCATATCATCAGCGGCGGGCTTCGCCAAGCGATACTACCCCTGGCGGCCTTGCTGGGTATTCCCGAAGAACACGTGCACGCGGTGGATGTGGTGTTCGACGAGCAGGGCCGATACGTGGATTTTGCCCGGCAGTCGCCGTTGGTGGTCAGCGGCGGCAAGGCGCGTATTTGCCGGCGGCTGAGGATGCATCACTCATCCTTGGTAATGGTAGGCGACGGCAAAACCGATTTGGAAGCCAAGCTGGCGGGGGCTTATATGATAGGGTTTGGCGGGGTGGTTAAACGGCCGCTGGTGCGGGAACAAGCCGATCTGTTTTTGGCGGATACGTCGTTGACCGCGATATTGCCTTACGTACTGTAGGCGGGCTCGATAAGCGGGTTTGACAGTGATAGAATTCACAAATTTGAAAAAGTTTTAGAGAGAGAAAATGGCAGGGCATAGTAAGTGGGCGAATATCAAGCACCGTAAAGGCGCTCAGGACGCCAAGCGCGGCAAGATTTTTACCAAATTGATACGGGAAATCACCGTGGCGGCAAAAGGTTCCGGCGGCGGCGATCCGACCAATAACCCCAGTCTGCGCACCGCGATCGACAAGGCGCTGGGCGCCAACATGAAGCGCGATACCATCGATAACACCATCAAAAAAGCTATCGGTGCCCTGGATGGCGTCAATTACGAAGAAGTCCGCTACGAAGGCTATGGGCCTGGCGGTACCGCCGTGATGGTGAATTGTCTGACGGATAACCGGAATCGTACCGTGGCCGATGTGCGGCACGCCTTTTCCAAGCACGGCGGAAATTTGGGTACCGACGGCTCGGTGGCGTATCTGTTTCGCAAGGTCGGCATTATCAGCTTCGGTAGCGAAGTTGACGAAGACGCCGTGATGGAAACGGCGCTGGAAGCCGGCGCCGACGATATCGTGAGCAACGACGACGGTTCCGTCGATGTATTTACTGCGCCCGAAGTCTATCTGAGCGTTAAGGAAGCGCTGGTTGCGGCGGGTTTCGAGCCGGAAAACGCCGAAATTACCATGCACGCCGACACCAAAACCGAATTGGATGCCGAGGCCGCGGAAAAAATGATGAAGCTGATCGATAGGCTGGAAGACCTGGATGACGTGCAGGACGTTTATTCCAATGCCGATATCAGCGACGACATCATGGATGCCATGGATAATGCTTAATTTCACTTTTATTGAATAGCTATCACTAAGCCATTGTCGAGAATTCTTGGGATCGATCCCGGATCGCGTATTACCGGTTACGGCGTGGTGGAAATCACGCCGCGCGGGATTCGCTACGTAGCCAGCGGTTGCATACGGATACAGGCCGAGGATTTTCCGGCCAGACTCAAGCAAATCTTCGACGGCGTGACGCAAATTATCGAACTATATCAGCCCGGGCAAATGGCTATCGAGCAGGTCTTCATGCACAAAAACGCCGATTCGGCGCTGAAATTGGGACAGGCGCGCGGCGCGGCCATTTGCGCTACCTTGAACCAGGATTTGCCGGTATTCGAGTATGCGGCGCGGCAGGTCAAACAAGCCTTGGTCGGCAAGGGCAATGCCGAAAAACAGCAAGTCCAGCACATGGTGAAGATACTGTTGGGGATTCAGGGCGATATGCAGATCGACGCCAGCGATGCCTTGGCGATCGGCCTGTGCCACCATCATTACCAACAAACGGCGCAACGCATCCAAAAGGCGGTATCGTGATCGGTTTTTTACGCGGCAAATTGATCCAGAAAACGCCACCGCAGCTGGTGCTGGATGTGCAAGGCGTGGGCTACGAAGTGGAGGCGCCCATGACCACCTTCTACGACTTGCCGGCCTTGGGCCAGGAAGTCAAACTGCATACCCATCTGGTGGTGCGCGAAGATGCGCATATCCTGTTCGGTTTCGCCAGCGAAACCGAACGCATGCTGTTCAGAACCCTGATCAAGGTCAACGGTGTCGGTCCCAAGCTGGCACTGACCATTTTATCCGGGCAGAGCGTGGCGGAATTCTACCGTTGCGTCGACGATAACGATGTCAAAGCCTTGGTCAGATTGCCGGGTGTGGGGCAAAAAACCGCCGAACGCCTGATCATTGAAATGCGTGGCCGCCTGCCGGCCTTGGGCGAGTCAAGCGCGGAGCCGGGGCGTGAGCATACCCCCGCCGCCGTGGGCAATAGCCCCAAGCAAGAAGCCATTACCGCCCTGTGCGCCTTGGGTTATAAACCGCAGGACGCGACCAGAATGGTACAAGCCGTCGCCGTGGAGGACAAAAGCTGCGAGGATATTATCCGGCAGGCGCTGCGGGGCACCATTAAATGATAGAAAGCGATCGCTTGATCACCGCGCAGGTCGGTAATGACGAAGAGCGTCTGGATAGGGCGATTCGGCCCAAACGCTTGAAGGACTATGTCGGGCAAAAGGAATTGTGTCTGCAAATGGAAATCTTCATCCAGGCGGCGGTGAGCCGCGCGGAAGCTTTGGATCATGTGCTGATTTTCGGCCCGCCGGGCTTGGGAAAAACCACCTTGGCCAATATCGTGGCCGCCGAGATGAACGTCAACATTCGCCAGACCTCCGGGCCGGTGCTGGATAAGGCCGGCGATCTGGCGGCATTGCTGACCAATCTGCAGGCCCACGACGTCTTATTTATCGACGAAATCCACAGGTTGAGCCCGGCGGTTGAAGAAGTGCTATATCCTGCTATGGAAGACTACCAGATTGATATTATAATAGGCGAAGGCCCCGCCGCCCGGTCGATCAAGCTGGATTTGCCGCCTTTTACATTGGTTGGCGCCACCACCCGCGCCGGATTGCTGACTTCGCCGTTGCGCGACCGGTTCGGCATCGTCCAGCGCCTGGAGTTTTATAGCATCGAAGAACTGGCTAGTATAGTGGGCCGATCGGCGAAACTGTTGGGTATTGCCATGGATAGCGGCGG
>Ga0207952_1000070_pt1 | contig 112452 bp, 102 predicted proteins | sample SubbioR12Aug_8Ca_FD_184831 | JGI IMG/M metagenome (GOLD analysis project Ga0207952, IMG submission 184831) | Serpentinite rock and fluid subsurface biosphere microbial communities from McLaughlin Reserve, California, USA - CR12Aug_8Ca (SPAdes) | ecosystem: Environmental > Terrestrial > Deep...
TGCGGTGTCGTTAGTAAAACTCATCAACGGTGTCGTGTGAGTGAACATTTCCCGGCTTTCGGTTTGTGTGAGATTGAGAATAGGATTCCAAACACCATCGAATCGTTTTGCGCGAATGAATATATCGCCCGCGCTATCCCCCTGCATCGGAGCATCTACCCACTTAACTACAAACACATTCCCGTCTAAACTTTGTGTTGTTTGCAGTTCATTATCCATTTGCGTTAACGCCCCAAACCCGGGTTGAAATGTTGTCGTTCTGCTTGCAAGAAAATTTCCGTTCCAACTATTTGATGTTCGAAACACTTCTGCAATTTTTAATCTTTCGGGATAAGCCGTATTAGTATCTTCTGCGGTGAAAAAAATATGTTCGTTTCCGATTGCATCAACAATGAAATCAAAAACAAGTCTTCCATCGCGAGTGCCGAGATTGTCATAATCAATGAACGACGGAATAGAACGCCAGTTGATAGTTTCCCATCCGCTCCACGAAATACCGTTGTTCGTTGATTTGTTAAGCGCAAACACCCACACATCGCCCGTGTTTGTTGTTGTTACCAATGCAACAACATACAAAGTATCATCTTTCTTTCTTCCTTTAGCGCTCCATTGAGAAGTCCAGTACTCTGCGCCACCAATGATGTTCGATTGCCACGTTTCTCCTTGATTTGTTGATTTCCAAAATTCGAGCAAAAAAGGAGGACCTGACCTTTCCGTTAAAAAATAGACGCTCGGAATGTTACCGTATGAACTCCAAATATATGTCCAAGACGTATAATCGGTTGCACCGGTGTATGTTGTTGTAAACGGAGTTCCACTTCCGAAGGGTTCAACTCCATAACCAATTCCTCCGAAACTACTTCCTCCGATCAAAAGGATATATGAATATACAAGTATCGTACTCGTACGATTGGGTGAACAATTCGGATTGGAAATGGTACAGCTTGGATACCGACCATATTGGTCAACATCGGCGTTTAATCTTCCGATTCTTGTCCAATTCATTCCGTGATTAGTAGAAACGGAATACCACAAACTTCCCGTTGTTTGGTTTGGAGGATTATAGTTTAACGCCCCGCGATAAATGAAAGCAAGCGATTTACTGCACGGGTCGTATGCAAAAGGATTGATATCATTACTTGCGGCAGTGTACGCATTTGGCGCACTATCAACGAGAACCCAATTTAAATCATAGGGCGTGTAATGTGCAGAACGTTGCTTTTCCTGTGCATACGTTTGCGCACCGTTGGTGAAAAATAACGTTACGGTTATTACAATCAACGTTTCTAATCGAGAAATTTTATTCTGTATCATTTTAGTATCCTTTCAAATGGTGAAAAAATTACATTTTGGTCTGAAGCCAGTATTTTTCTTTCTACGTTATTTACTGAATGTTATCCAAAAGAATGTTTTATACGTTCATATAACCCCACGATTTATCGTGGGGGAAAGAGCATTCACCTCATTCGTGTGGCTTTAGCCACAAAGTAAGAATGGGCTAAAGCCCATTAAGCTGGAATTTGTTCATCAAACCCCAAACTGAAGTTTGGGGTTATTACAGTATTCAACAAAACAATCTTCCGTAACATCAGTTATTTATTCAAAATCATTCTCCCGCTCGCAGAAAATTTTCCCGCCTCCAATTTATACACATACACTCCAGACGCAAGCGTTGATGCGTCGAATGTAATTTCATATTTCCCTGCCTCCTGAAAACCGTTGAAAATTGCTCTCACCTCTCTTCCGTTGATGTCGAAAACTTTGAGCGAAACAAAACTTGCTTCGGGAATATCGTACGAAATTGTTGTTGCGGGATTGAATGGGTTGGGAAAATTTGGATACAACTGAAACGCGGAAGGCAAACTGGGTTCACGTTCACGGACATTCGTTGTTGTTATAACCCATTTGTATCGCGCTGTCCACAATCCTGCAGGCTGCGTATCGTCAAGTAAACTATCGGGAACTTGCACAAGTGGTTCGGTTTTCGATAAAAAGATTGTTGCGGTGTCGTTAGTAAAACTCATCAACGGTGTCGTGTGAGTGAACATTTCCCGGCTTTCGGTTTGTGTGAGATTGAGAATAGGATTCCAAACACCATCGAATCGTTTTGCGCGAATGAATATATCTCCCGCACTGTCTCCTTGTGTGGGAGCATCTACCCACTTAACTACAAACGCATTCCCGTCTAAACTTTGTGTTGTTTGCAGTTCGTTATCCATTTGCGATAACGCACCAAATCCCGGTTTAAAAGTTGTTGTTCTACTCGCTAGAAAATTTCCGCTCCAACCGTTTGGTGTTCGAAACACTTCTACAATTTTTAATCTTTCAGGATAAGCCGCATTGATATCTTCTGCGGTGAAAAAAATATGTTCGTTTCCGATTGCATCAACAATGAAATCGAAAACAAGTCTTCCATCACGAGTGCCGAGATTGTCGTAATTGGAGAACAGCGGAATCGAACGCCAATTGATAATTTCCCATCCGCTCCACGAAATACCGTTGTTTGTTGATTTGTTAAGCGCAAACACCCACACATCGCCCGTGTTTGTTGTTGTTACTAATGCCATTACATACAATGTATCATCTTTCTTTCTCCCTTTGGCGCTCCATTGAGAAGTCCAGTACTCTGCGCCTCCAATGGTTGTATCTTGCCACGTTTCTCCTTGATTTGTTGATTTCCAAAATTCAAGTAAAAAAGGTGGTCCTAACCTTTCTGTTAAAAAATAAACACTCGGATTATTTCTATATGAACTCCAAATGAATGTCCAAGATGAATAGTCATCTGCCCCAGTGTGAAGTGTTGTAAAGGGCGTTCCCTGTCCAAATGGGTCAATCCCATAACCCAAACCTCCGAAGCCGACTCCGCCACTAAGATTTATAAAAGAATACACAAGTATTGCATCTATAGGATTTGGCGAACAATTCGGGTTGGATATCGTACAACTTGGATACCGACCATATTGGTCAACATCGGCATTCAATTTCCCCATCCGTCCCCAACTCATTCCATGATTTGTGGAAACGGAATACCACAAACTTCCCGTTGTTGGATTCGGCGGATTATAATTGAGCGCACCACGATAAATAAACGCAAGCGCTTTACTGCACGGGTCGTATGCAAATGGATTAATTTCATTACTTGCGGCGGTGTACGCATTTGGCGCACTATCAACGAGAACCCAGTTTAAATCGTTCGGACTGTTGGCGTGAGGATTTGTAAATCGTGGTGTGTTTGAGACAAAGTTTGTGGAAGCGGGAATATCAAGCGTTGAGCGCAAAGGAATTTTTGGAGGAATAAGAGATTTTCCCGAAGAAAGCGCGACTATTGGAGAAATTGCGCAGTAGAAGAAAAGAGCGAATGTTCTGGTTACGTTAGTTTTCATTGTTTTACCCTTTCAAAATGTTTGAATAAAAAATGCAGGAGAAATTACAAAAAGGAAAATGAAATGCAAAAAAGCGATACGGAGCAAAAAAAAGATTCCGCATCATGTGCGGAATGACAAAGAACAGTTTTTCTTTCAAAAAGAAATAGGTACTTTTTCACGCAGAAATTTTACATTACACGAGGTTCAAAATGATTCGCATTGTTACTCTTTTTTTTATTTTACTTCTTTCCCGCTACCAACTTTTTTCCCAAACCAACGGGTTATCGCTTGTAGCCCATCTCGACCAAAAACACGGAACGGGGAGCGGTGTTTCGTACAATGGCATCTGGGGTTACACTGCTCCTGATGGACGGGAGTACGCCATTCTCGGAACGTACACCGGAACTGCAATCATTGATATTACTGATTCCGCAAGCGAAGTTGCTTTTATAACGGGTCCCTCTTCTCTTTGGCGCGAGATGAGAACGTATAAAAATTACGCATACGTTGTTACCGAAGCGGGAGGCGGCGTTCAGATTATTGACCTCGCGCAACTACCTGCTACGGCAACTCTTGTGCAATCGTTTAATTACATAAGCGGAGGAAAAAATATTCTTCGTTCTCATTCATTAGAAATTTTCGATAGTGTTTTGTATCTCAATGGTTGCGCTGGTTGGTCTCCGGGCGGCGCAGTCTTTTTCAGTTTAACAAACCCGACTGCTCCACAATTTCTCGGTGAGTATGCAGGAAGATATTTGCACGATAGTTATGTTCGTAACGATACGCTTTATGGTGCGGCGATTAATTCGGGAGGAGGAATTGATATTGTGAACATCGCTAATAAAGCCACGCCATCGCTCATTGCACGCATTACGTACACCGGCTCGGGTACACATAACACATGGACAACCACTGACGGAAAATATGTAATTTCCACCGATGAAATCGGGAGTACGGCAAAGAATCTGAAATTCTGGAATCTGCAAACACTTCCAACACCGCCTTCATCTCCTTCTGCGACCTATACATTTTCACCATCCGATATTGTGCATAATGTAACCGTGCGTGGAAAATATGCGTACGTTGCATGGTACACGGCGGGAACAATCGTTGTGGATATTTCCGACCCACTCAATCCGCAAACAGCAGGATGGTACGATTCCTATCCGGGAGCAAGCGGAAGTTACGACGGCGTGTGGTCAATCTATCCGTACTTTCCTTCGGGAAAAATTATTTCGGGCGATATGCAAACGGGATTGTATGTTACGGAGTTTAACGGACTTCAGCCCCGCATTCCCGTTCAGAATATTTCCCCCGCAGAGAATTCGATACTTCCGTTGAGTACGCCGATCACCTTTCAATGGACACGCACCGCAAACAATTCGAATGACCCGCATTATTATCAGTTGCACATTTTCGGGTATAAAGTTGATACCACGTTTCGCACGAATGACACGACCATCACTCCCGCAATTACTTCCCTTCTTTATGAAGCGAAACCCTACCGCTGGCATATTATTTCCTGCGACGATTTCAACACAACAATCGAACCCGATACATTTTTATTTTATTATGGCTCTGTTTCGACTGTCGGTTCGTTGAGTGGCATTACTTTTCTTGATTCGAACGGCAACGGTAGCAAGGAGGTGGGCGAGCGTTTTCTTTCTCAAAGGAAAATAAAACTTTCGGGTTTGCAGACTGATTCCGTTCTCACTGATGTGGATGGCGCGTATTCCTTCAATAATCTTTCTCCCGGAAATTATTCAGTACAAATCGAAAATCAGTCCGGTTGGTATCAAACACTGCCATCGTCGCCGAACGGATATTCTCGCGATGTCGTTGCAGGAGGAGATATTACCGGCATCAACTTTGGTGTAACGCGCTTTGCTTCTGTTCGTGGAATGAAATTCCACGACGTGAACGGAAACGGCGTGAACAATGGGGGGGATGAAACGGGAATTTCAGAATGGATGATTTTTCTTTCCGGCGAAATAAATGACACGCAAACAACTGATGTGAATGGTTTTTATTCTTTTGAAAATCTTCCGGTTGGGGCGTATGTTCTCCGCGAGGAAAATCGTGTCGGTTGGACACACACATTCCCACCATCAGGATTACATTCATTCACACTGTTAAGCGGCGATAGCGCAACAGGAAAAAATTTCGGGAATTATAAGTTCGCCTCCATAACCGGAACAAAATTTCACGACCGAGATGGTGATGGCGAAAAAGATGGAAACGAAGAAGGACTTGCGAACTGGAAAATATTTCTTTCCGGCGCGCGCGTTGATTCCACCGTAACGGGCAACGACGGAAATTATTCATTTCAAAATCTCCCTGCGGGAAATTATTTTCTTCAGGAACGAACGCAAAGCGGTTGGGTGCAAACGTTCCCGCCGTTTACGCAGTATTCCTATACACTCATCAGCGGCGATAGTTTAACGGAACAAAATTTCGGCAACTTTCGATTAGGAAAAATTAGCGGGAAGAAATTTCACGATGCAAATGCTAATGGTCTGTTCGATAACGGAGAAGCCGGACTTTCCAACTGGAAAATAAAACTTTTCGGCGTGGGATATGAAACAACGGCAACAAATGTGAATGGGGAATTTAGTTTTTCTTCGGTGTTGGCGGGAACGTACACGCTGAGCGAAATTCAAAAATCGGGATGGGAGCAAACGTTTCCTCCAACGAATTCGTACACCGTTTCAATGGTAAGCGGAACAGATACCTCGTCGTTGCTTTTCGGAAATTATCAGCGCAGTTCAATCAGCGGAACAGTCTTTGAAGATAATAACGGGAACGGTGTGAAAGAAGGGAGCGATGCAGGACTCCAAAATTGGACTGTGTATCTTTTTTCTCCCGATACCAGTACGGTTGTGGATTCACTGCTCACGGGCGAAGAGGGGTACACATTTTTTGGATTAACCCCGGGAACATATTTCCTCCGCGCAGAACAAAACAATGGGTGGGTGCAAACATCCGCAACGACTAACGAATTTGAAATTTCCAGCGGCTCGTTCATCTCGGCAGCGAATGTCGGTTTTTTTGAGTATGGAACAATTACAGGAAAAACATTCAACGACCTCGACAGCAATGGGATGCAAGACGAAGGAGAAGCAGTAATTTCCGATTGGAAAATATATTTGCAGAAGGATGCGACAATACTTGATAGTATGCTTACAAACGCAGAGGGAGAGTATCGTTTTGAAAATGTGTTGGGGGGAACGCACACAATTTTTGAAGAGACACGCGCAAACTGGATTCAAACTGTTCCGCAAGACGCAGGCGTACACGCTGTGCAAATGACGTCGGGAGCAAACGTTACGGAAAAAAATTTCGGCAACCACTACATTTCTCCCTCCAGCGATTTGGTGAAATACCACACGTTTGCAAATTTCGATAGCGTTACACTGAAACCGAAGAAATTGAAAGCGGTGAAAATTGCCGGCGATTCTCTCCGCAGAATGCCGATGCCGAATACCGGAAACGCCCGCGAAACCACCTACGCGCGAATGTTTCCCCCGAAAGGAAAAGGGACGATGATTCTCGGGAACGATACCACATTCAAAAAAGCGCCGTGGGGATGGATTGCATTGGATAAAGGAAGCGGCTTTGCAAAGTTTTTTAAGAGCGCGGACATTTCCCCATCGCATCCGTTTGATTCCATTCGCGCAGATGGTAAACGCACGAAAGTATTTTCCGGAGTTTTAAAATCTCCGGAGCCCAAAAAATACCGGAATCATCTTGCTCGTTCATTGGCGTTGTTGCGGTTGAATATCTGGGCAAGCGATAACGGCGTTACTCCGAAAGATACCTTCGCGCTCGGCGATTTAACTTTACGCGAAAGCGGAAACAGATACAACGGAAAAACTATCCGCGAACTTGCATCGCTTTCCGATACGCTCCTTACCTTTTGGAACAGAACAGCAGTGCTCCAATTGAACATCAATTACGATTCGCTCGATACCACGCTTTCCCGCATCAATCGTGCGTTCGAAGGAGCGCTCGATACCGTTTCCGTTTCGCCATTACGATTGAAAGGGGTGCGCGCGTTGAAAGATATATCGCCGCGATTTTTATATGCAGAACCGAATGGAAAACACCGTTCATTTGAGCAAACGGCAGCGCGGTTTTCCAACGAGCCGAACGGAATCTCCTTGTCGCAAAATTATCCCAATCCGTTTAATCCAACAACGGCTATTGGCTTTTCGCTGTTGGCTGTTAGCAATGTTACGTTGAAAGTGTTTGATATACTTGGAAAGGAAGTTGCTACGTTGATTCACAGCAGAGTAATGGATGAAGGGAAACACGAAGTGGAATTTGATGCGAGTAATTTACCGAGCGGGGTGTATTTTTATCGGTTATATGTAACGCAACAAGGCTTGTTGCGTTACAGTGAAACGAAGAAACTTCTGCTGATGAAATAAATTTGTAGCACGAGAAATTCTTTCGCTTTACTTCCCGCATAGTTGAAAATCCCCCGCACCGTAAACGTGCGTAATATTTTTTGTTGCAGATACATTTCTGAACTACGCCGCGCCGCGATGAATATTATCTTCTGTTCCGGTTAACAAATGACATCATTTTCTTAAACAGCGAAAAATGTGATTGCCATTTCGTTCCTCTCTTCGCTCATTCCGAATTGTTCTTCGTTATCAACAGGAACTCCCCCGATTGTTTCAGGAAATCTCCCGATAACTCCGTGAACTCCCCCGATTGTTTCAGGAGGTACCCCGATAACTCCGTGAACTCCCCCGATTGCTTCAGGGGGCACCCCAATAACTCCGTGAACTCCCCCGATTGTTTCAGGAGGTACCCCGATAACTCCGTGAACTCCCCCGATTGTTTCAGGGGGTACCCCGATAAATCCGTGAACTCCCCCGATTGTTTCAGGGGGTACCCCGATAACTCCGTGAACTCCCCCGATTGTTTCAGGGGGTACCCCGATAACTCCGTGAACTCCCCCGATTGTTTCAGGGGGTACCCCGGTAACTCCGTGAACTCCCCCGATTGTTTCAGTGGGTACCCCGACGACTCCGGAACTCCTCCGATTGTTTCAGGGGGTACCCCGATGACTTCGGGAGCTCCCCTGAAAGAAGCAGGAAATATCCCCAAACGTTAGAAACACGTTTTTTTGAGAAAAAAGCAGGTAGTGCCGTTATGAAAAACTCTCCTGAATTACTATGACGGTGTTTTTTATTGGCAAGGATGAATTTTCCCTTTTGTGAATGAATTGAGAGAAAGAAAAATGCGGTAACTGCCTCTTGCCATCTGTATATCGAATAGAAAAAAAGAATGTTCACACGCTCGATGTTAAATTCTATAATTCCAAAAATTTATTTTGCGAACTATTGGAATTGCAGCGTGGGTTTCGTATAATTTACCCACGTTTTATAAAATGAAAGGCAAAATATTATGAAACACTTAATCATTCTTACTCTTCTCTTTTGTATTTCCGGCGGAACAAAAGCAGATGCGCAGAAACACCACCGCGAGCAAATAACACCTCACCACGCTTCACAAATGGAGCGTCTCTCTCCGAATTCTCCTTTTGAATTTGAGAATGGTGATTTGCCACGCACATCAGAAGTGCGTAGCAAATTAAAGCCAACTGTTCGATTTGCTTCTTCTCCACAATTGTATGTTGTGGATACTGTTGTTGTTCTTAATATATTCGATACCACAAGGCATACTTATTCCTTCAATGGGAAAGGACAAATAACTGTAAGTTTTACTGAACGATGGTCAAATGGGCAATGGATGAATTACGGGCGAAGAACCTTAGCCTACGATGCAGGTGGAAATCAGCTTTCTATTTTGGTTGAGCGTTGGTTGAACGAGCAATGGACGAATTCGAGCCGCGTTACCTACACATACGATACAAACCGGAATAAACTTTCAGAGTTATCTGAGACTTGGTCTAACGGACAATGGGTGAATAACTCCCGTTTTACCTTTACATACAATGCAATCGGAAATATGCTTTCCAAGTTATTTGAACAATGGTCTAACGGGCAATGGGTGAATAGTCCTCGCTATACTTACACCTATGACATAAACGGGAATAATCTTTCCGAGTTGTATGAGATTTGGTCGAACGGACAGTGGAGGAATGCATCCCGCCATATCTACACCTATGACATAAACGGGAATAATCTTTCCGAGTTGTATGAGATTTGGTCGAACGAGCAATGGGAGAATATCTACCGTGATACCTTTACATATGATGCAAACGGGAATCAACTTTCCGAATTGCATGAGCGTTGGTTGAACGAGCAATGGGAGAATATCTTACGCATTACCTTTACATACGAAACAAACGGGAATTTGCTTTCAACATTATCGGAGAATTGGTCGAACGGAGTATGGGTGAATGGCTCGCGCGCCACTTATACATACGATACAAACGGAAATCAGCTTTCTCGTTTGGATGAGAATTGGTCGAACGGAGTATGGGTGAATGACTCGCGCCTCATTTATACATACGATATAAACGAGAATATTCTATCACAATTTTATGAGTATTGGTCGAACGGGCAATGGGTAAATAATTACCTCACCACTTATACATACGATATAAATGAGAATATGCTTTCTGCATTATTTGAAGAATGGGGCGGTGGCAGCTGGAGCCCAGATAATGGTGGCGTGTATTTTACAGATAGTGCAAGCAATACATATTTTTATAACGGCTACAACATCACCCTCAAATACAAACTCATTACCACCAGTATCGTTGGCGATGAGCAAAACCTTGCAACAGAATACTCGCTCTCGCAAAACTATCCCAATCCGTTTAATCCCACCACGAAGATACTATTTTCAATTCCCGTAGGGGCGATTCATGAATCGCCCCTACCAGTAACGTTGAAAATTTACAATGTGTTGGGGCAAGTAGTTGCAACGTTAGTAAACAATGAAGAGATGAATGAAGGGAAACACGAGGTGGAATTTGATGCGAGTAATTTACCGAGCGGAATGTATTTCTACAAACTTACTGCCAACAATTTTTCCCAAGTGAAGAAAATGCAAGTCTTAAAATGAAGAATGAGTAATGAGTAATGAGTAATGAGCAATTGTTCGTTCTTCATTACTCATTCTTCATTGCGCATTGCTCATTGCTCATTGTTCTTTGCCCTCCTTAAAAATTTCAGTACCTTTTCGCCGCTTTCTTTCATCATTGACAACTTTTTACCAATATTCTCAATGGATATCTTCGACAAAATACAGGACAAAGACCACGAAGAAGTAGTTTTTTGTTCCGATAAAACTTCGCACCTCAAAGCCATCATTGCCATTCACAATACCACGCTTGGTCCTTCGCTTGGCGGCGCGCGGATGTGGATGTATTCCTCTACGCATGATGCGCTCGAAGATGCCTTGCGCCTCTCGCGTGGAATGACGTACAAAGCCGCTGTTGCCGGATTGAACCTCGGAGGAGGAAAAGCGGTCATCATCGGAAACCCGAATATGAATAAAACGGAAGCGTTGTTTCGTTCATTCGGAAGATATGTGAACGGGCTTGGAGGAAGGTATATCACTGCCGAAGATGTGGGAACCAGTGTTGCCGATATGGAGTACGTTCGGATGGAAACGAATTATGTTACCGGTATTGACCGCGCATTAGGGGGAAGCGGCGACCCTTCTCCGGTTACGGCGTACGGCGTGTATGTTGGAATAAAAGCGTGTTTGAATGAATTGACAGGAAAAGATTCTCTCGAAGGGAAAAAAATCGCGGTGCAGGGAGCGGGAAGTGTCGCCTCGTATCTCATTGGACATTTGGCGAAGGATGGCGCAAAAGTGTACGTAACGGATATTTTCAAAGAGAAAGTAAAGCCGCTGGTGGAAAAGTATCACGCGGAATTTATCGAACCGGAAGCGATTTACGACGTGGATGCCGACGTGTTTTCCCCGTGCGCTTTGGGTGCGATTCTCAATGATAATACGATACCGCGTTTGAAAACAAAAATTGTTGCCGGCGGCGCGAACAATCAACTTGCGGATGAAAAAGTGCACGGTGCGTCATTACTTGAACGAGGGATTTTGTACGCGCCGGATTACGTTATCAATGCCGGCGGTCTGATAAACGTTGCCAATGAACTCGAAGGGTATCACCGCGAACGCGCGTTAAAACAGGCGGAAAGAATTTATGACACGATGAAGAAAATTTTTTCTATTGCAAAAGAAAAAAATATCCTTCCGCATCAGGCATCAAGCCATCTTGCAGAAGAACGCCTTCGTGCTATCGGTCATTTGAAAGTATTTCACAACGGACATGGCACGATGACGCAGAATGTGCATAAACGCGAAACGGCACCGCATTGAAGACCGTTTTCTCTTCTTGTTGTTCTTTGAATATCAAATTATGCTTGCTGAAACAAAAACAAAAATACTGATGCGGTATGCTTCTGCGCAATTTAAGTTGCACAAACCTGTATGATATCCACCCGGCGACTCGTCCGAGAGAGCGTAATGCAAGCGTTGTATGCGTATGAACTTTCTCCCTTACCATTTCCCGAACTCGTCCAGCAATATTTAAATGATTTCCGCACGTCCGAACGTGATTCCGAATTTGCAAAGTCCTTACTGCGCCGTACGCTTGACCACAAAGAAGAATTTGATGCGATAGTCGTTTCCAAGGTGCAGCACTGGGAACTGAAACGTATCGCGCTCATTGATAAAATTTTATTGCGCATAGGGTTATGCGAGTTGTTGTATTTTGATGACATTCCTCCGAAAGTTACCATCAATGAAATGATTGAGGTTGGCAAAAAATTCTCAACGGAGGAAAGTGGAAAATTTATCAACGGCGTACTCGATGCAATTCTCAGTGATTTGAAAAGCAATAAATTACTCCACAAACAAGGGCGGGGACTTGTGGAAGCGACGCAGAAGCAGACAACAACGGAAGTGAAGTGATGAAATATGAACGCAATCGTAAGAACAGATTCACCCCATTTTTCCAACACTCCCGGTATCTTTTTTTCATAGCATTGAAATAACACGCTCCTGAACGATGACGAAATCCCGCAAACAAATTTGGAGTTGGGCGTTGTATGATTTCGGAAATTCATCCTTCGCCGTTATTATCGTTGCGTTTGTTTTTGCGGTCTATTTCAAAAAAGTCGTTGCGCAGGATTTACCGATTGGCGATTGGTATTGGTCGCTCGCAATTTCCATTTCGATGACGATTGTTGCAATTCTCAACCCCATTCTCGGGGCAGCGGCAGATAATCGTTCCAACAAAAAATCATTTCTCCTTTTTTTTACACTTCTTTCTGTTGTTGCAACTTCACTTTTGTATTTTGCAACAGAAGGAATGATTCTGTATGCAATGTTCGTGTTTATCATTGCAAACATTGGCTTTCAGGTCGGTTTAGGATTTTACGATGCATTTCTTCCGGAGATTTCTGACGAAAAAGATTTCAACAAAATTTCGTCGTTTGGTTACGCGGTTGGTTATGCAGGTTCGTTGATTTCTGTATTGTTGGTGCTGCCGCTGAAAGATGAACCGCGGATAACGTTTCTCGTTTCCGCAATAATATTTTTAATTTTTTCGTTGCCGTTGTTTTTCTTTCTCGTAGAGACACGCCATGGCGTGTCTCTACAACAACAAAAAGAAAATATTTTTCGTATTGGATTTCACCGCGTAAAAACAACGTTCCAAAACGTCTCTCAATACCGCAATCTCAAAAATTTTCTTCTTTCATTTTTCATATACAGCGATGGTGTGAATACCATAATTTTCTTTTCGGGAATTTATGCGCAATCCACTTTAAAATTTTCGATGGAAGAGCTCGCATACTTTTTTATTCTTGTGCAATTCACTGCACTTGTCGGTTCGCTTCTTTTTGGAAAACTCGCTGACAAATTCGGAACGAAGAAAACTCTTTCATTCAATTTGTTCTCGTGGCTTTGTATTTGTGTTTCAATGTATTTCATTCAAGAAAAAAATACTTTTTTTATCATCGGTGGAGTAGCGGGAATGTTTCTCGGTTCAACACAAGCAATTTCCCGAAGCATAATGTCGTCGCTTACTCCCAACGAAAAGCGGGCGGAGTTTTTTGGCTTCTACGGATTGTTCGATAAAACTTCGACAATACTTGGTCCGCTTGCGTTTGGTGCAATTTCGTATTTCAGCGGAAGCGAACGATTTGCAGCGCTTTCTCTCGGAATATTTTTTATCGTTGGTGTATTTCTCCTGCAAAAAGTAAATTTATCTCCGAAAATTTAACAACAGATTTTTATGTTTATGAAAACAACAACAATATTATTTTTTGCAACCTTTATTTTCTTTTTAGAAGGTTGCAACAATAAACACGGAGATGCGCTTGAATCCACGGGAACGCTCGAATCTGTTGACGTGAATGTGAGCGCAAAAACTTCGGGACAATTGCAAAAACTTTTCGTTGACGAAGGAAGCAATGTAAAAGTAAACGATACACTTGCAATTCTTGACCATGCGACACTCGATTTGCAACTCGCGCAAGCAGAAGCCGGAATTGAACTTGCCAAATCACAATACGATTTGATTATGAACGGCGCGCGTTCGGAAGACATTCGTCAAGCGGAAGAAATGCAAACGCAAGCCGAAACAAATCTGAAAAGCGCGAGTGATGATTTAAATAGGATGAAAGAATTGTTTGCATCGAAATCAATTACAAAAAAACAACTCGATGATGCGGAGACCCGCTTCACGATTGCGCAAACACAATTCAATTCTGCAAAGCAAAATTATGAGAAGTTAAAAAAGTTTGCTCGTCCGGAAGATATTTCTACTGCAAAAGCGCGAGTTTCACAAGCGGAAGCAACAGCAAATCTTTTACGCAAACAAATTTCCGATGCGGTAATTCTTGCGCCGACTTCGGGAACTATTACGCATAAACCAATCGAAGTCGGAGAACTCGTTGGCGTTGGAACGGTTGTTGTTACTATTTCTCGTTTGGAAAAATTGAATTTGAAAATTTATTTAAGTGAAACAGAACTCGGAAAAGTAAAACTCGGAAGCGTCGCCGATGTTACGATTGATGCATTTCCCGATAAAAATTTTCCTGCGAAAGTAATGTACATTTCGCCGAATGCAGAGTTCACACCGAAAAATATTCAAACAAAAGAAGATAGAACGAAACTTGTCTTCGCCGTAAAGTTGGAAGTTGATAATCCCAACAGCGAATTGAAATCGGGAATGCCGGCGGATGCATTTATCAAGTAAATACTTCGACTCCGTTCCGACAGTCGTAGTGAGCGCAGCGTAGCGAAGTCGAACTATCGGTCGGAACTGCGCTCAGCACGACGGATATAATTATGTTTGCACTACAACTTTCCAACGTTACTAAAAACTTCGCAGAACGAATTGCCGTCAACAATGTTTCTCTTGAAATAAAACGCGGAGAAATGTTTGCTCTTGTTGGTCCCGATGGCTCAGGAAAAACTACAACGATTCGAATGTTATGCGGATTGATGAAACCAACTTCTGGTGATGTGAACGTGCTTGGATTTGATGTTCAGAAAAATCCCGAAGAAGTAAAAAAACGTATCGGTTATCTCTCACAAAAATTTTCTCTCTACGGCGATTTGACGATTGATGAGAACATTGAATTCTTTGCGGAAATTCATCGCGTAAAAAATTATCAAACGCGACGAGAAGAATTGCTCGAATTCACGCGCCTCAAACCATTTCGCGCACGACTTGCTGAAAAACTTTCCGGCGGTATGAAACAAAAACTTGCGCTCGCTTGCACGCTTATTCACACGCCCGAAATTATTTTTCTCGATGAACCAACTACCGGTGTTGACCCGGTTTCACGCAGAGATTTTTGGAAAATACTTTCCAACTTATTGAAAACGGGAATTACGATTTTGATGACAACGCCGTATCTCGACGAAGCAGAACGTTGCTCACGTGTTGCATTGATGAACGAAGGAAATATTCTTCTCGCCGATTCTCCGCAGAACATAAAAAAAGTTATGAACGGAGAAATCGTAGAAATTGTTTGTTCGGATATTCGCAAATCTTTTTCGCTACTGAAAAATATTTCTTCCGTAAAAGAAGTGCAAGCGTTTGGTGATAGATTGAATGTTGTAGTTTTGCAAGCACAAAAAGATGTTCCAAGCGTGCTTTCGTATTTGAAACAAAATGCGATTGAAGTTTCCGATTGGCGAACAGTTACTCCATCGTTGGAGAATGTTTTTATTTCGTTGTTGACAAGTAAGGATTAACCACGAATTTACACGGATGAAACACGAATTTTCACAAAAATAATCAGTGATAATCCGCGGTGAATAAAACTATGAATCACGCAATCTCAGTTCACAACCTCACCAAACGCTTTGGCAGTTTTACTGCTGTTGACCATATCAATTTTGATGTGAAGCAAGGAGAAATTTTCGGATTTCTTGGAGCAAATGGCGCAGGGAAATCTACAACGATTCGAATGTTGTGCGCGTTGCTTGAATCATCGGATGGAACTGCGACGGTTGGCGGTTTCGATATCAACAAAGAGCCGGATAAAGTAAAAGAGAGCATCGGTTATATGTCGCAAAAATTTTCGCTGTATGAAGATTTGACTGTTGATGAAAACATAAATTTTTTCGGTCGCGTGTACGGATTGACAAACAGCGAGTTGTTGCAACGCAGAGATTGGGTTCTGGAAATTGCAAACTTACGCGGAAGCGAAACACGGATTACGGGAACGCTTTCCGGCGGATGGAAGCAGCGACTTGCGCTCGGTTGCGCAGTTCTTCACAAACCGAAAATAGTTTTTCTCGATGAACCGACGAGCGGCGTTGACCCGGTGATGCGAAGAAAATTTTGGGAACTCATCAACGATTTATCCGCAGAAGGAGTTACGGTTTTGGTTACAACGCATTTCCTCGAGGAAGCGGAATACTGCAACGATATTATTCTCATCAACGCGGGAAAAATAATTGCCGGCGGAAGTCCGAAAGAGTTGAAAGAAAATTATATCAAGAATCCGATTCTCGAAGTGCAATGCGAAAACGTGATTGACGCGATGACGTTGGTTGAAAGCGAGCGTTGGGCGCTTGAAACTTCTGTGTTCGGAACGTATATGCACGTGATGGTAGAAAATGAAAACATTGCTCGGGAAAAAATTCAGCAATTACTTTCGGAAAAAAATATTGTGTTGAATCGAATAGAAAAAATTACGCCATCGCTGGAAGATGTATTTATTTATTTGTTGGATGAGGAAGAGAAGAAGAAATAATTGTCTTTCCGAGCGAAAGCGAAGCAATCCCCAAGAAGATTGCTTCGTCGCATCGCTCCTCGCAACCACGCTTTGAATTAAAATGAATTTACTTCCCATCATCAAAAAAGAATTTCGGCAAATACGACGCGATAAGCGAGTGTTGGCAATACTTACGCTCGTTCCCGCATTGTTGCTACTGCTGAATGGTTACGCGCTCAACTTCGACGTTACGCATATAAAAATGGCAGTGTACGACGGAGAGAAAAGTACCGAAAGCCGCGCATTCATCAATTCGTTTTTGACGTCGGGATATTTTGACTTTGTGGAAAATCTTTCTTCATCGGAAGAAGCGACACAACTTCTTGATAACGCAAAAATAAAAGTCGCGCTCATTATTCCCCACAATTTTTCGCATAAAATTTTATCGAATGAAGCGGTGAGCGTTCAAGTTCTCGTTGATGGGATGGATGCAAACGCCGCAACAACAATTGTCGGTTACATGCAAGCAGTTACGTTGCAATACTCACAAAAAATTGTAATGAAACAACTAGCGAAACTCGGTCGTGGAAGTTACATTCCCATAAATTTCGAAGCGCGTATTTGGTACAACCCCGAACTCAAAAGTGCAAAGTTTCTCGTTCCCGGACTGATTGGATTTATTCTCGCAATTACCGCAGTGATTGCAACGTCGCTTTCCATTGTAAAAGAAAAAGAACGCAACACACTCGAACAAATCAACGTCTCGCCGATTACTTCCGCCGAATTGATTATTGGAAAACTTCTACCGTACGCTCTCATATCAATAATTGCAGCAGGACTAACGCTCCTCGCCGCTTATCTGATGTTCGATGTTGTGGTGAAAGGAAGTTTGTTGCTGCTGTTTTTCGCAACACTGTTATTTATTATCGCCGCGCTCAGTATGGGATTGTGGGTTTCGGCGATTTCCGATTCGCAACAGGTTGCTTTTCAACTCGCGACGTTAATTTCGATGTTGCCGACAATTTTACTTTCAGGGTTTATGTTTCCGATTCGGAGTATGCCGTGGTGGTTACAAATAATTACGAATATTACTCCGGCAAAATTCTATCTCATCATTTTGCGAAGCATTGTTTTAAAAGGCGTTGGCATTGCAGCGTTTTGGCAAGAAATTCTTTACCTCGCACTGTTCGCTTCCCTTCTTTTGTTTATCAGCGCAAAACGATTTCAGAAGAGTCTTGCATAGCGGCGTAACCACGGGGAGGAAAAAATCGGCGGGAAAAAAATCTTGCTTTTTCGTCCAAAAGGAATTTGAACATTTCCTTCCTATATTCATCGTGAAAATTTTACCGAGGTTACTATGGAACAACAATTTCTTCCTTTCAGAAAACTTTCCGACGAGTCGCAACTTGCGTATATCGCTGGCGTATTCGAAGCCGAGAGCATAAACTATTATGTCGCAGACGAAAATATGAGCGGCGTATTACCGATTCCGATGTTCTCGAAAAAAATTATGGTTGCAGTTGAAGATATCGAGCGCGCAAACGACATCCTTCGCGATGAAGAGTTATACGAAACGGAACTCGAAATCGAGGAGTATGAATTTGACCTGCAGGAAAATGAAAAATATGCGCTCCAAACGTTTATCAATGATGTTCAGCAGACTATCGAGCCGCAAAACGAAATCGTAATCAGTTTTTTCGATAATGCGGAAAAAATTTTTGGACAACTTTCCAATGGTCCCACGCTCTCTCTTACAATGCAGGATGCCATCGAACTCGATACGATGTTGTTGTGGGCAAAAGAAAACGGATATTCCAACGATGCGCTTGATGGCATCGAAGAGAGTTTAAATGGATTTGTTGAAGAGTTGAGAGGGAAAAATCAGGAGCAGTGAACGGTGGCGCGTTCTTTTTCTCTCGTTGTTCATTCAATATATTCTCACCGTTTTTTAAAATTATTACCGTGAACGATTCCGGCGGATTTGACTGGCAATCGCTACCGTTTTGTATATCTACCACGAACCAAACTTCGTTCTCCAAATTTTATGGCAAACAATACCTCAATCAATTTTGAACTTACCGAAGACCAGCGAATGTTACAGCAAATGGCGCGCGAGTTTTCCGAAAAAGAAATTAAACCGCACGTTTTGAAATTCGATGAAGCGCAGGAATTTCCGTTCGACATCGTGAACAAAATGGGAGAGATGGGATTTCTCGGCGCAATGATTCCAACAGAATATGGCGGCGCAGGGCTTTCTGTAATTGATTTCGTTCTCATTATGGAAGAACTTGCGAAAGTTGATCCATCAGTTGCGCTCACGCTTGCGGCTCATCACGGATTGTGTCTTTCGCATTTGTACACGTTTGCAAACGAAGAACAGCGAAAAAAATATGTTCCCGATTTAGCAACCGGAAAAAAAATCGGCGCGTGGGGATTAACCGAACCATCAAGCGGAAGCGACGCAGGTGGAATGAAAACAACAGTCATACGCGACGGCGATTTTTACGTATTGAATGGAAGTAAAAATTTTATTACGAACGCTTCGTACGCATCAACATTTGTGATAATGTCAATGAATGTTGATGACAAAGGAAAAAAGAAACACACAGCATTTATTGTTGAAAAAGATATGCCGGGATTTTCCATCGGAAGAAAAGAAAACAAACTCGGTTTTCGTGCAAGCGATACGGCACAACTTATTTTTGAAAACGTTCGCGTTCCTTCGGCAAATCGTTTGGGAAATGAAGGTGATGGATTTCATCAAGCGCTTGCAACATTGGATGGTGGAAGAATCGGAATCGCCGCGCTTTCTGTTGGCATTGCGCAAGGATGTTTGGATGCAAGTATTAAATACGCGAAAGAGCGTTCACAGTTTGGAAAAACGCTCGGCGATTTTCAAGCAGTGCAATGGAAACTTGCTGATATGCAGGTGGAAACCGATGCTTCGCGATTACTCACCTTCCGCGCTGCAATGATGAAAATGGAAGGAAAAAATGTGAACAAAGAAGCCGCGATTGCAAAATATTTTGCGAGCGAAACATGTTGTCGCGCCGCAAATGAAGCAGTGCAAATTCACGGTGGTTATGGATTCACAAAAGATTTTCCCGTCGAAAAATTTTACCGCGATGCAAAGTTAATGACGATTGGCGAAGGAACAAGCGAAGTGCAGAAGATGGTGATTGCGAAGAATATATTTCAATAATTGAAAAGAATTAAAAGTATTTTTTTTTACGATGATGAATGTTAATAAGTATGGTACTGAAATACATTGAAGCAGATTTAAATGAAATTATCTGATGTCTATATTTCAGTAGAAAAACTGAAAGAATATTGTTTAAACAATGAACATTCTGAAGGAAAACATAAAGCGCGGATTTTCAAAACCACTTTGGACATTGATGAAAACAACGTTGAAGAATTAGTAACGTTACTTGAAGAATCTTGCAAACAAAACGACGCTGAATTTATATTCGAAAACCGTTTCGGAAAACACTATCGCATTGACTATGAAGTTCAAGGATTATTTAAGAAAGAAATGCTTCGCAGTTTTTGGATGATTCCCCAAAATACGACAGAAGCGCGATTAATATCATGTTTCATTCACAAAAAGAAAAAACTATTATGACACAGACACACAAACTCTATGAAGTCGTTGCCGTTCTCGCCAATAATGAAGAAAGAAATATTCACCGAGGTATGGTCGGAACAATTATCGAAGAACTTTCGGATAATAATTTTCTTATTGAATTCTCCAATCAAGACGGTGAAACAATTTCTCTTGCACCGTTTCATTCCGAGAACTTACTCGCTTTAGAACATGCAACAGTTTCGAGTGTTTCAAATTATTAACCAATTCCCCAATCCAATGACGTTGGAATCGTTGCGTGAGTTTTATAAGAAGCATGGTTTCACGAAAAATTTTATCGTGATGCAAAGTTAATGACCATCGGCGAAGGAACAAGCGAAGTGCAGAAAATGGTGGTTGCGAAGAATATATTTCAGGAAAGATAAAGGTGAAAAATTAAAAATGAAAAGTGCGGCGAAAGCCTCTATGAAGGCGCGTAAACAACTTTTGAAAATAAAATTGGATTTAACAGAAGCATTTATAGAAGTGAAAAAAATGAGAGAAGGAAAAATCCGTAAGCAAACGCTTTCTGAATTTTTAGATGTACACAACATTAACTAATCTATCTAGCCAAACAATTATTGTTATGCAAAAGACTATCAAAAATTCAAAGAACTTATTAAACAAAGATTAGGGCAGGAACCTAAATGAAATCTGGCTGGCCAATTTTTCAAAAAATGTGTTGGGAGATTTGTAAAAGAAGATTTCCGAATAGTCTTATTATTCATGATGTAATTTCGACAACAGTTACTGAATATTACGGAAGGTTTCCTTCAATTCCTGTCGAGCTTAATGATGAAATATTAAGTTTTATGGAAAAAGCCTCTTCTGACAAAAAAAATGATTTCCAGCCAGATATAGGAATCTATGAAATTGAAGACGTAGTTAAACTTTGGAATGGTAAAAATATTCCATACACTAACGCTATGTTAAATAAAGATATTCTTAAAGAAATTATGTCAAGGAGAAGGCAGTGGTGGGTATTTGATGAAACTGCTCCTTCCAGATGGGAAAAAGATTTAAAAAAGAAGGGTTATTCAATAAAAATAAAGAAAGGTGCCCGCCCAATAATAATAGATACGAAAAGCCATGAAAAAAATATACGATGGGGAGAAATTGAAAAATTGCAAGCAGATGCATATATGTGTGGAGCGAAGAAATGTTATATCATAAAAAAATGTAGTGCAAAAATACAAGGTGATTTTGAACTTGAAACTTGTAAAATTCGGGTGCCTGCAAAATACAGATCGAATTTCAAAAATTATATTGATTTTGTACAGATAAAATCATACGTTCCTCCTAAAATAATTTCAAGAAAAGTATTTTGGGAAAAGTATGGAGAGTACTTTAAAAAATATGATGTGGAATATTACAAATGAAAGTAATTCATTTTTCAACCCATATCACTAAACTAAAACACGATATATTATTTACTCTTCGTTCAAGGTCACAAATTGTGACCTTAAAGAATCTGCAATGAAATACGCAAACACAAAAATATAATCATATCGCAAATCGCATATCCCATATTTTGAATGCAAATCGGAACTGAAATAAAACGCGACGCTTCTTTCAAAAAGAATGAAGAAGCAATGCTCAAACTTCTTCTTTCACTTCGTGAAAAAGAAAATGCTGTAAAACTCGGTGGAGGAAAATCTGCGATTGAAAAACTTCACGCAAAAGGAAAACTCCACGCGCGCGAACGTATTCAAAAACTCATAGACAAAGGAAGTTCATTTCTCGAAATCGGTTTGTTTACTGCGGAAGGAATGTATCTCGATGTTGGCGGCGCGCCTTCTGCAGGAACAGTTTTCGGTATTGGAAAAATTCATAATCGTGATGTTGTGATTGTTGCAAATGATGCAACGGTGAAAGCGGGAGCGTGGTTTCCTATAACGTGCAAAAAAAATCTTCGCGCGCAGGAAATCGCAATGGAGAATCGTTTGCCAATTGTGTATCTCGTTGATAGCGCGGGAGTTTTTCTTCCGATGCAATCAGAAATTTTCCCCGACAAAGAACATTTCGGAAGAATTTTTCGCAACAATGCTGTGATGAGCGCAATGGGAATTACACAGATCGCCGCAATAATGGGACCGTGTGTTGCCGGTGGTGCGTATCTTCCGATTATGAGCGACGAAGTTTTGATTGTCGAAAAAACAGGAAGTGTTTTTCTTGCGGGACCTGCGTTAGTGAAAGCGGCAATCGGAGAAAATCCAGATATCGAAGAGCTTGGCGGCGCGGAAATGCACTGTGAAATCAGCGGCGTAACCGACCACAAAATGAAAAATGATGATGAATGTTTGGAAAAAATTCGTTCCATCATTTCTAAACTCGGGAAAAATAAATCCGCTGAGTTTGAGAGAAGCGAATCTTCTCTTCCGAAATATGATGCGAAAGAAGTTTACGGCATCATTCCCGAAGACCACGCGAAACCGTACGATATGTATCAAATTATTTCGCGCATCGTTGATAATTCTGAAATTGATGAATACAAAAGCGATTACGGAAAAAGTTTGATTACTGCGTACGCTCGTGTTGATGGATGGAGTGTTGGCATTGTTGCAAATCAGCGTGCAGTGGTGAAATCAAAAAAAGGCGAAATGCAGGTCGGTGGAGTAATTTATAATGACAGCGCAGATAAAGGCGCGCGCTTTATTATGAATTGCAATCAGAAAAAAATTCCGCTTGTGTTTTTGCAGGACGTAACCGGATTTATGGTGGGAACGCGAAGTGAGCAAGCGGGAATAATCAAAGACGGCGCGAAGATGGTGAATGCTGTTGCAAATTCAATTGTTCCGAAACTGACATTTATTGTCGGCAATAGTTTCGGCGCGGGAAATTATGCAATGTGCGGCAAAGCGTATGACCCCCGACTCATTTTTGCATTTCCGAATTCGCAAATTGCAGTGATGGGTGCGAAACAATCGAGCGAAACATTACTCCACATTCGTGTTGCGCAAATGAAAGCGAAAGGAAAAGAAGTTCCCGAAGAAGAACAAAAACGAATGCTGAAAGAAATTTCCGAACGTTATGAAAAAGAAATGGAGCCAATATTTTCTGCCGCGCGATTAGTCGTTGATGGAATTATTGATCCGGCAGAGACACGCAATATTATTTCACGCGGAATTGCAATGGCGAATTGTAATGCAGAAATGGCGAAGTTTAGTACGGGAGTGATACAGGTTTGAGAATTTTAGATTTTAGATTTTAGATTGAAAATTTATGTGAGAAAAATTTTTTCTCTTTCCTTTCTTATTATACTTTTTTTTTCGTTCTCGTTATCACAACAAAACGAACAACCGAGCAAACGAACAAACCAACAAACTAACGAACGAACAACCGAACAACCGTTTTTCAACAAACTCCTTCCATATTTCCCCCCAACTTTTTTTGAAGCAGAACTTCGATTGAAACATTTTATTCGGAGTAAAAGATTTTCTTCCATAAAAAAAGAATACGGAGAACTCGCTTCAATTGATTCGATTTTTGTTCGGGCAAAATTTTTAACGAATGGAAATCTCTCGCTTGCATTATTGCTTTCCACGCTTGCAACGAATGACCATCGCATTATTTATTTCCGATTTCCGATTTTCGATTTTCGATTTCCATTTCCCCTTTCTTTGGAGTCAAAAGAAGAGTTTCGGCAGCGATTTCAAAACCTTCCACGATATTTTCTTGACCCGCTTTCGGATAACCGTGATAAGTTACAGCATTTTTTTGCATCGGCTTTTTTATCGTACACCTTTGAATCAAAAGAAATGGTGAAAAGAATGGGAATGTCGGTGGAAAAAGGAGAAGAGCAATTTATTGATGGAGGGAGATTTGATTTCGAAGATTTGGCGATGAACAAGCGAGGGGCGTTGTTTGGGGAGCGGTTATCACGATATCCTGAAAGCGTACCTTCTGTTTTCATTATCAGTCAACGCTCTGATAATAAAAAGCCCTGAAGCATCATTGCCTCAGGGCTTAGTGATGAAAACCAAGCGTTATTTCACAAGAGATAATTTCACCGTCTTGGAAGAGTACTCTGTTTCAATTTTACAAAAATATACACCGCTCGCCATTTTACTACCGTTCCACTCAAAATTATATGTTCCGGCGTCATATTGTTGAGAAGTGAGCGTGGTGATTTCTTTTCCCTGCTCGTCAAAAATTTTCAAGGTGACAAATGATTTTTTGGGAATCTCAAAACGTATTGTCGTCGAAGGGTTAAAGGGATTAGGGTACGATGAGAGGAGTGAATATTGTTGAGGGTGAGGTATATCTCTTTCTGTTAAACCTGTTTGAGGATTAATTTCTAATTTGTATATCATTCCGTAATAGCCGCAGAGATATGCCTTTGTATTGGAAACAAAATCAATACCCCAAAGATGAACGGGTGAACCGTACTGGGTATTAAGTTGCATAATGTCCACGAAATCATTCTCTGAAACCATTTGAAAGAGATGCCCCATTTCTCCCACCGCATAACCTCGGGTAGAGTCAACGATACCAATATCTATGATGTCCACGCCGAATAAACGTGATGTGTCATTTTGTAACGCCCAGGTTGCGCCTCCGTCTGAAGTTTTATAAATTGCACCGTTGGTGGAACCAAGATAGCCGAGCGATGGAGAGAGAAATTGCGCTTCCCACAATGTGTAAATGCTGGGTCCATCTATACCGATACTATCCCACGTCGTTCGATTTGTTGTTTTAACAAATTTCCCGCGTTCGCCAAAAGCAAATCCGAGCGTGTCATTGAGAAAGAAAATATCTTCGACATTATTGGAAGTTGTTCCAAATGTAAATTGCGAAGTCCAACTATTACCGCCGTCTGAAGTGTAATAAATTCCTCCCATTTCTCCGGTGCAGTACCCGTTATCTTTATCGAAGAACCATAACGATTTGGAGGCTCCGGTAACGGCTGGCAGTACAACTTTTGTGAAGGTACTCCCCCCATCTTCAGTTTTGAACATTGTTCCGCTCGCACCGCTTACATAAAATGAATTTTCATCAAAAACCTGTACGTCGTACAAAGTTGTTCCCTGAATCGCTCGTAAGGTAACCCACGAAGTTCCTCCATCGGTGGTTTTGTAAATTGTTCCACCAAATCCGGCAGCGATTCCGAAATTTTCATTCAAAAAATCAATACAATAAATTCGTGTGGAACTTTCGACATATTTCCAGGCAGTACCTCCATTGGTAGAATGAAGAATATTTCCCTGGTCTGCAACGACAACGATATTCTCCGGAGAGGTCATATAAACTGCGCGACACGCTTGTGAAGTGAACGCGCTGGTTGCAACTGTGTCATAAGTTTGCCATCCATCAGATGTTTTGTACGTCGTACCGGAAGAACCCACGATAAATCCGTGTAGGTCATCTGCAAATCCAATGTTGTAAAGTACGGATGAACCATTATCAAAAACGAGCGAAAAACTTTCCCCCCGGTTTGTTGATTTATAGAGGGCTTCTGAAGAATTGACTGCCCAAATTGTGTTATCACTCGTCTTCGTCATCTTATAGAATGTTGATGCGCCGATTATAATATTCGTCCATGATATTCCGCTATCGGTGGTTCGCAAGATACTTCCCGTCGAGCCGCCAATAAAAATTTCTTCATCACTGTAAAACTCGATTGTATATCGAGCGCTGGTTACCGGGGTTTGGAGAATAGACCAATTTGTTCCACCATCGGTTGTTTTCAGAACGATTCCTGTATCATTGGTACCACAGGCATAACCGACGAGAGAACTTGTAAAAACCAAATCGTAAATATTTCCCGCGTAATTACTGTTATTAACACTTCCCCATGTTGCTCCGCCATCCACTGTTTTAAGGATGAGTCCTCCGAACCCTGCAACGTAACCGTTTTGTTCATCGAGAAAATCAACCGCCCATGGACGATTCGTGAGTTCAGGAGGAGTAATATTTGTCCATGTTGCCCCGCCATCGGTCGTTTTGCCGATAAAATTATTCGAGAGGAGTACATCGTCGCCAACGATAAAGCCAAGCGAACTACTAACGAAATCAATGTCTCTCCCGTTACCACCGAAAAGGCCGCTTTTCAGCGGAGTAACAACCGTGGTGTCGGCGCCAAAAAGGATAGAGCAGGGAAAAAAAGTTAGTAAAAGAATTTTGGTAATCATCGAAAAGAGTTTCATATAATTTCCTTCAAAAAATTGTAAATAAATTCTGGGGATAAAAAAACGAATATCAAACGTCAAATCCAAATATTATGAAAAGAAACCCAGTAACTTTTATCCCGACAAGAACTTGTTTTGTGGCAAAGGAAACATTCTGTATCTTTCGCTCCCAAAATTTGAAATACCGCGGGGTGGAGCAACTGGTAGCTCGTTGGGCTCATAACCCAAAGGTTGTAGGTTCAAGTCCTGCCCCCGCTACGATAGAAGCCGAAGAATGAATGTTTTTCGGCTTTTTGATTTTCGGGAATGAGTAACGAAACGAAAATCTCGTTCCGTATTCAACAATTCTTTCTACAGTTTTTTCTACACCAAATTTGCCGTAAAACAAACTGCCTTCCCTCGCTTGTTTCAGGCTCTTCCGAAGCCGTTACAACACGAAGAAAGGCAGAATAAAAATTGTTTGTTGCGGAAGATTTGAAACAAATTACATTGCGGGCAAAAGATACAAATCTTTTTTCATTCAACATTCCCTCATTTTATGTTTCAACTATTTTTCGCTCCCCTAATCGTTTCAACGCATTCTCTATCTGCCTCATCAATTGTCCATTATCAGGAGTATATCTCACCACACGGTCTTTCTTTAACTCACCGCGAAGTTCATACGCAAGCCGCAACGCCCGTATTTTTGCATTCCCTTTTCTGCTATTTTGAATAATGTCCATCAACGTTTCATCCAACATTCGTTTATCGAGCAATTGTTTAGTTTCGTTTTCTATTGCAAGGCGAATACGGAGTTTGGCATTATTGGCTGCGCCGATGGAGCAACCGGATTTTCTATTCTTAACATTATAAGCAAAACACGCCGCTTCAGTAAGGTTTCCCGTCATTACAACAACTTTTACAAACTTTTTTTCTTTATACGAAAGTTCATTATTCCGTATTTTTGGCATAGTGGATTTGCTCTCTATGTGGGCAGATACATTTGTGAAAGTTCATTTGTTGACTGCGACCATGTAGAGATTTTTTCAAAATAGTTTCGTTTTGATTTGTAATGATTCAATAGGTCTTCGTGTGTAATTTCTCCGGTGCAAAATTGTTCATAGAGAATTTCTACTTCGTTTTCAAAGTCTAATTCTGCAATATCACTCATTGTTCTCTTATACTTTTTTATGCACTACTTTGCGACACCATATAACATTGGTACATAGACACTGTTAAAACATTGACAAAGAATACTCGTACCATTTCTATCAAACATTAGAAACACATTCCCGTATTTCCTCTGTAAAACATCGTAAGTTTGATTGAAAATTTGAGCAGAAAGTTCAAATAAACGTTTTGGTTTTTGTGAGTGAATTTCAAAAACCCCTTTTTTCACCAAGTATTTTTTGAGTGTTGTTACCGTTCCTTTTGATATTCCAAGATAATGTGAAAGGGTTGCATCGGAAAAATTTACAATTTGCTTCGCCGTTTCACGTTTGTTTTGTGTCGTTAATCGGTTGTCCGGCTGTTTCGCTTTGTAAAGTTGTTGTCGTGCTTTCAGTTCAATTATTTTAGAATACAGTATTTGTCGTATCTCCTTGAGAGAAGTATCCTTTGTTATTTTAATCGTGCATAAGTGATTATCGTTTCGTTTGTATCCGTAAAGTTTTCTGCTCTCTTTTTGGGAAACGAAAACAAAATTTCCCGGTTGATGTATTACTAATCCTTTTTCATAAAGAGTTTTCAGAAACTTCTTTGCCGTCTTGAATGATACGCCGGTTTCCCGTGATACATTGGAAATGTTCAGTCCATAGTAACAGGAATTTGAATGTTTCTTCTTTGCTGAATAGTAAAACGCTAATGCGTTAACCCATCCTTCGCGTATTGCTGTATCAATTAAATTTTCGTGGGTTTGCATATCAAATCAATTGCTCCAATACGGTTCATATTTTTTCCAATCTATCGTGATGAAAAATTTATTCCGTATCAGTTTTTCCGCTACGAGTACAGGAAGTAATTTCATTTCACAATACTTAAAATCACCACCTTCGCAAATTCGGAAGTTTTTTAAGAATATCCTTAACTTTTCAACATCAAACTCATAGCAGACTAATCTCTCTTTTGATAAAGGGACAACATGCACCCACGTTGTCGCAAGTGTGTTTGCTAACCCCGAAGCTTTTCCTTTGTACGAATATTCAAAGCACAAATTATGTTCATCTGTTGCTAAACTATCAAGTTTTACCTCGTAACAAAACTGTTTCGATTGAGTAACTCCATCAAACGATGGGAAGTAACCGACTGGCACGAAAACGACTTCTCCAGTTTTCTTGCTGAAATGTTCTGCTACCTCTAACTCGATAATTTTTGTTACTTGCGTATTCAAATACGATATTTTAAAAAATAAAAAAGGCAATCTCGCCGCTCGTAATTTCAGCGAAATTGCCTAAATTTTATTACGAGTAGAACGAAAAAATACATCGCCCTACTCTTATTGCGTAACTTTTGGTGTTACATCGTAACTTTGTGCGTTACAAAATCAAGTTTTCCAAACTAAATCACCATTGTAAATAATATTTATCCCTCTCTGGATGTTAGAATCTAAATGGTTGTGAGCTTTTACATCTTGTTCTTTAATTTTGTCCAACGCTCTTTTTATTGTTTGCGTAACTGAAACACGAGCGCTCTCCCTAAACGAATTAATCTGTCTAATCTTCCCACTTTTATTATGACTTTTTCCAAGATATTCTTCTATTTTCGCTACCTCCTCATCTAATCTATTCAACTCTGCTAAATCGTTATCTCTCTCTGCATCTCTTTTTTCTAAAGCTATTGAGTGCAGCTTTTTTCTTATTTCTTCAATTGTTTGCTTATCAATACTGTCAATTCCATTATCTTTGTCTTTCTCACTAACTTCATATTCAAATTCTCCGCTTTTATTTTCATTTCCATCGAAAAGGTTCTCCATGGTATTCTGGGTTTTTGGTTCTGTTTCTATTAAGTCATAAACAGTGAAAATCTGTTTAGGTTTCGATAACAGTTTAAATATATAAGACAATCCTAAAGTATCTGTTAAGAAAAATGCATCTCCACCATTGAACTTTATTTCCCACACATCCCCCTTCTTTCTAAAAACATTTTCTTTCCCTTGTTCCGTTTGAATTACATTTTCTTCAACATCAATTGGTAACCCTTTTTCTTTCAGTTCACCTTTTATTTCTCTTTCTATTATTTCTTGCAGCAACGGTTGGAACTGTTCTTTTTCCCACGTCTCAAAACTGGGTTTACTCAATAACGAGGGTTTCCTAAAAAAATCTACGGTTTGAAAATCAGTCCTATCAAAGATTTTTAAATCTATTTCATTATTAATGTAAACTATTTCGTCACGAGTGTAATATCCAAGTTTAATAAAAAGTTCTATTGTTTCTTGTGAAATCCTTCCTATAAAATATTTTTTCCAATATTCAAGCAAACCTTTTTCCTTTTCCTCCAAAAGCGGAATAACAAACCGCTTTACAAATTCAATTTTCTTTTTCTCATTCTCAAAATGTGGTTCTAATATTGAATACAATCTTTCGTAGTATCTTTCCTCGTTTGTAAATGGTGTTTCATTTATATCCGTTGGCTCTGGTAATGAATTTCCCGCCGCTCTTCTCATTATCTCTTTAAAGCGATAATATTCATTCTCCGCTAAATTTTCCGCAAGTTTTGAAAATCGTTCTGTAATTTCTTTTGATAGTGTATCTCGAAGAGAGAAAAATCTCTTTTTAAATGTTACAGGATTGTCCATAGTTAAAACAAAAAAATCCCCTACTCACTTTCAAACTGTTTGTCTATGACCCATTGGGCCGCAGTCTCCCGTTTTATGGGAATGAGTAGAGGATATTCTAAAAATCTTGTGCAAATTATTTGAAAGTTTTCGGAGAAAAAATACTATTAACCCTTCTCGTTTTCAAGAAATATTTGGCGTTAAAACATTAATTTTTTTCTACAAAAAAAGCCCCTACAAAACTTGTTGAGGCAACTAAATATTACAGAATTTTTCATTTGAAATGCAAATATTTTCTACCTTTGTTTGCTAAGGTACGATTGACCAATTAAATCCCCAAATTTTGATTGTAGTATCTCCGCTTCCGCTTGAAATATAATTTCCATCGGAACTGAGTGAGACTGAATACACCGAACCATTATGTCCAGTTAGAGTTCTATCTATATTTCCTGTCATCGTTTCCCATATTTTGATTGTGTTATCATGACCTCCGCTTATAATGTAATTTCCATCGGAGCTATATGAGACAGAATTAACATAACCACTATGTCCGATAAGTGTTCGGTCTAAACCTCCTGTTGTTGTATTCCATACCTTAATTTCTTGATAACTTCCACTTGCAATATAATTTCCATCTGGGCTATACGCGATGGAATTAACATAACTATTATTTCCATTGATTATTCGCAATAACCCACCACCCGTCGCATTCCATATTTTTATTTCTTGATAACTTCCACTTGCGATATAATTTCCATTAGGACTATATGCAATGGAATGAACCCAGGCATTATGACCGGTCAGTGTTCTCTCTAAACTTCCCGTTGTCGCATTCCATATTTTAATTTCTTGATAACTTCCACTTGCGATATAATTTCCATTAGGACTATATGCGAGGGACCTAACTGGCGCAGTATGACCAATGAGTGTTCTCAAAAAACTTCCCGTCGTCGTATTCCATATTTTGAGCGTGTTATCTTCACTTCCGCTTACGAGAAAATTTCCATCGGGGCTATATGCAATGGCATTAACTGAACCGCTATGGCCGTTTAGTGTTCTGTAAACGGTTCCAGTATATACATTCCATAACTTTATTGTATTATCTACACTCCCGCTCGCTAAATAATTTCCGTCTGGCTTAAAGCGAACAGAATAAACAATTGAGCTATGCCCCGTTAATGTTTCCATTGGAAATCCAGTACGAAATTCAATTTTAAGCGTATTTGAATAGTTACTTAGATTATAAGTTGATTTTGCTCTTATTCTAAATCTATATAGAAAAGAGGTATCTAAATCATTTACAATATGAGTGGTATCGTTAAAAGGAACTGTTGTAAGTAATACAAAACTGCCATTCTCAATTGCTCGCTCAATTTCAAAACTCGTCTCAAACGTCGAATTATCTTCCCATCGTAAACGAACGGAGGTAACGCCAATTGAAACCATCATAAGATTGGATGGTGCTGGAAATGTTATTTGGTTGGAGATGATGTTTGAATAACTGCTCACGTTATGTATTGATTTTGCCCTAACTCTAAAACTGTATATGGTATCTATACTATACATCCCGCTTACTGTGGTGGAAGTAGAATTTGCATTTACTACATTAACAACCTGAAAATTTGCTCCATCAATACTTTTTTCAATTTCAAATCCTGTTTCAACAGTGGAATTATCTTGCCAATTTAGTTGAACCGACAATTCATTCATTGAGGTGATTGTAAGATTTGTTGGAGGTGAGAATGTCAGTCGTTTTGAGACAGTATTTGAATAACTACTTACGTTATGTGTTGATTTTGCTCTTACTCTAAAACTGTATGTTGTATCTATGCTGTATATACCATTTACTGTTGCAGATGTAGAATTTGCACTTACTTCTTTTGCAAGATAGAACGTAGTTCCATTATTACTTTTTTCAATTTCAAACCCTGTTTCAAAGAGAGAATTTTCTGACCATTGCAATCGAACAGTAGTATCGCTTATGGAAACTATTGACAGACTAGTAGGAGGTAAAAATGATAATTTTCGTGATATGATATTTGAATAACCACTTAAATTATATGTTGATTTTGCCCTTACCCTAAATCTGTATGTGGTATCTATACTGTATATTCCATTTACTGAAGCAGATGTAGAATTTGCACCAACGATTTTTGCAAAATAAAAGTTTATTCCATCATTGCTTTTCTCTATCTCAAATCCTGTTTCAAATGTAGAACTATCTCGCCACTGTAATTGAACCGTTGTATCATTCATTGCAGTAATAGTAAGGTTTGATACAGATAATCTCAAATGTTCAGAAACTAAGTTGGAATATTGCGATACAGTATTTGCTGTTTTTGCCCTCACTCTGAAATAGTAAATTGTATCAATACTGTAAGCATTTTCAATTCTCGCCATCGTTACGTTGGTTCCCACATCTTTTACCTTAGTATAAGTTGTTTCATTACTGCTTTTTTCAATTTCAAACCCTGTTTCAAACCTACAATTGTCTTGCCACGTTAATGTAATTGCTGTATCACTTGCACTCGTTACACTCAAATCTGTTGGTCGGAAATTATAGGCCGTTGTGTTCACCAGAGAAGAAGAAGATACGTGCCCATCTGTATCAAAAGCACGCGCATAAATTGTGTGTCTGCTGCTATCTGGTAAACTTTCAACATCCCACACATATTTATACGGCGTGTTTGTAAATACTCTATCGCTATCAAGAGTATTATCAATATAAATCTCCACCCGTATTATTCCTTTGTCATCCGTTGCTTTCACTTCAATGGTAACAGAGCCAGCAACTGATGAGTTATTTTGTGGAGAGATAATTGTTACTACGGGAGTTGTTGGAATTGGCTGTGGTTTTGGTTCAGTTGTTTTTTCTTTACAGGAAATCAAAAACAATAACAGGGAGAGAGTAAGAAATTGTAGTTGCTTCATATCATACCTCAATCAAATTTGTTTCAATGGCGTTCATCTCAAAAGTTGAAAACTTGTTTCTCACGATTGCTATGCAACCATATCCAATCGCACGGCAGGTCTGTCAAAATGTGTCGGTATGCGTAATGCGCTTTCCGGTAAAATGGCAACGGCAACGGTATTTCCGAGCATATCAAAAAACTCAATGCTGTAACCGGTTTCTTTTCCTTGCACACTATGTTTTTCTACTATTGTGCCAATATCTCCCTTGTTTAGTCCTTGTTCGGGTAAATCGCGGTCAAGCACAACATCGTTGTAAAGTTGGTAATTCATAGTTATAAAAATTATGCTGGTATAAGTGTTATGAAACGAGGAACATCTGTTCCTATATCAATTTGCCAAATCGTTCGCACCAGCAATTTTCGTCCGCTGGGAGTTTTCAATGGAGCAACAATCTCGTATCGCAATCCATATTCCGTTTCTTGCCTCTGTGCAACATCTTCGCTTAAATGGTATTCTCGTATATCGCTTGCTACATCATTCCAAAGAGATATGCTGTAACCATACTCCATAAGTAATCGTGCTTTACTTCCACCGCGCTTGTGAGATATATTGAGTAAATACTTTACAATTTTATCACTATCAATAATTGCGTTCTCACGGTTAGGTAATTTCATTTTGTCGGGCTAAACTTACAAAAAATTTATCTTCATTTCAACCCCCCACTTACCTTCAATCAAGGGAGTGCCGTTTCCTTTTGCCTCTACCCCCCTTAATATTGAGCATAAACAAATTAGAGTTTCCTTTTTATATCGCACACAATCGCTCAAATATGTGTTAGAGCAAGAAAAAACCACATTCCTCAATTCATCACAAACGAAATTTTGTTTACTTCGCTTGCAAGCGTTTCCGGTTTCAAGTGTGCATAGTGTTTTGTCGTTACGGAAACATCACCGTGTCCAAGCAATTTACTCACTGCATAAATTTCCGTTCCACTCATCACAAGCCAACTTGCAAACGTAGAACGCAATGAATGAAATTTCAATCGCTCGCTCATTCCCGCTTGCCGTACATAGCGTTTGAAAAGATGTGAAAGCCAATCTTTATCTATGTGCTTTCCATTGAGCGTGAAAATAAATTCCGAAACTGTTTTCTCGTGTCTTTGTTTGAGGAGAAAGTAACAAACATCACTCATTGGAAGAACGCGCCGCTTTCCGCATTTCACCTTAAATGTTGCATCGCTTTCAATCGAAATCGTTTTTCGTTCAAAGTCAATATTGCTCCATCTCAAGTTGAGGATTTCCCCGCGCCGCATTCCTGTGCATACTGCAAACATAATTGTTTCTTTGAGCCACTGCTCTTTGATAAGCGAAAGCAACATCTCAAAATCTTCTTTGGCAAAGAATGCGGGAGTTTGTTGAGGTTCAACGCATTTTGTAATTTCCTCAACGGGATTTGTATGCAAGAGTTTCCATCGCTTTGCAGTATTGAGTGCAGCGCGTAACGTTTCGAGTTCAATATTCACCGTTACGGGAGTTACTTCTGCAAGTCGTTTGCTTTTATATTTGTCGAAGTGTTGAGGCGTGAGTGATGAAAGAGATATATCGTTTGCAATTTCCAGCAAGTGCCGAAAAGCAATTCTGTAATAGGCGCAAGTATTTTTTGAGTAATTTTGCTCAAGGTAGGAGAGAAGTTGATTGGAAAACAAAGAAAGCGAAATCTCTTTCGGTTTGTGAGCAAGAAGTTTCTTGAAATCTGAAAGTTGTTTGAGTGCATCAGATTTTATCCGTTCGCGCGTAGATTTCCATTTGAGTTTTGCGCCTTCGTAGTAACCGATGTAATAAATTCCATTATTGCGTTTTGTAAGATAAAGTTTTGTAGAGTTCATAAAAACCGTAGAGATTTTTCTACAGTTTATTCTACAGCAAAGCAAAAATGTTAGAAATTGTGTTGAAAATAGCGGTTCTCGTTGGGCTCATAACCCAAAGGTTGTAGGTTCAAGTCCTGCCCCCGCTACGATAGAAGCCGAAGAATGAATGTTTTTCGGCTTCTTGATTTTTTATGTCACCCAAACAATCAATAGAGTTACAACAAAATTTTCTGTAGCCCTATTTCTCTCCTGCACTTATACGGATAACAATATGAAACAACTTGGTGTAAGGATGATCGGCTGTTCAAAAAAATATTTGAGAACTTTTTCGGAGGTTTCTATATTTTTTCTTTTTTTGAATAAAAAATATTTGTAATTTGTCGCCGCATTTTGTGGCAAAAAAAACACTTCATCACGTTCATGTGCATGTTTCACTTTAAAATTATTTGCCGATAATTTTCAGTGAATAAAATAACTGAAGCAACAGTTTTATAAAATTGTTGTATTTGGTGCTCTCGGTTTTAATAAATAATTTAGATTGAAAGTTAGATACTTCATTATATATTCTTATTGTTTTGCATTTTTTCTTCTGTTTGCCTTTGTAACAGAGGTATTGAATGCTCAAACATTTTTACCGGTTGCGTGGCCATCTGAAGTGTCGTACCGTCCTGCCACATTATTAAACCAATCCATCAATGATTACAAAGTTCAAGACCCTTCCAACGGAGGAACTTCTCCGCAAAGTTATGCAAACATTTCTTCGGGAACACCGGATTTAACTCTTCCTTCAATTTATTACGCTACCAACGGTACGACCCTGTTTATTCGCTTTCGCGTGGAAGGAAATGGTTTACTCTATGCGCCCGGACAAACTGCGGGAAGTACCGACCCGTGGAATTCTATTCAATGGACGATGTTGCTCGATGTAAATGGGGATGGGTGGCGAGATTTTGCATTATTTGTCGACGGAGCAAGTGGTGAACCTTCCGCACAAATTGACGTTATTAAAGTTCTTTATTCCAATCTCACGACATCGCAAACTGTTGATGTCTCTGTTTCCGGCGTTTATCTACTCTCTTCCTATTATACAGCACAAGCATATTCTTCCGGACAGTATGCCGGACAATTAAAACAGTATGATGGGAATGGAAATCTCATCACTACAAACGTTTGGTCGGGAGGAAGAACAACCGCACAAGTTGATTTCGGGGTAACACGGGCAACCAATTTGACGGGTACAAACGGCGATTATACTGTTGAATATCAAATTCCAATGTCGGCACTTGATGCTTCGGCTTACGGAGGACCGGTTGTATCAACTACAACTCCTGTTACCGCTTTTTTTGCAACGGCAAATAGCTTGAATAATCCATTTCAGAAAGATGCGGCATTCGCAGGAACTCTTTTCGCTAATCCCGGGGCTCCATTTCCCGGAGGAGATAATTTTACATTTGATGGAGGTCCGATTGTCAATCCAATTGTAACAAGCGTTGCCGCAACTGGTTGTCCCTCTGTTTCACTCACAGCAAAAGTGATTGATGCAATGAAACTTGTGAACGGTGTTAGCACGACGACAGTTTCTTCCGTTAACTTTTATTATTGGTATGACGCGAATGGAGATGATAGCGCTAATGATGGCGGCTCGAGTTGGACGCTGATTGGCGCTGGTTCTACAACATCGCTTGGAATTTGGACAAAATCATGGAACACAACGGCGCTTACGAACGGTCAATATCTTGTAAAAGTAATCGCAACTGACGAGCAAAGCAATTCAACTGATTCGTACACGGAAAATTACGGAGGAGGTTATTCGAACATCTATGCATCAGTGAGTAATAATTGCGGGACATCACCTCCGTATCTTTCAAAAAGTGTTACGCCAACTTCAGTTTCTTCTGTTGCAGATTCTGCTTCGCGAATTGTAACATATACAATTTCTATAACAAATCCATCGAGTTCGTCATTCACGCTCAGCAGTTTCACCGACCAACTGCCTACCGGATTTTCCTACATAGCGAACGCTTCCGGTGGAACGTTAACTCCTGCCACAAGTCCTTCGGCAAATTCAACAGGTTCGATAACGTGGACGTTTTCGTCGCCAACAATAGCAGGAAGCAGTACCGCCACATTAAAATTTTATGCTCTCGCTTCAACAACCGTGGGAACGTATGCTAACTCTGTCTCGGCAGTTGGTTCAACTTCTATCACCTCCGTGAACAACACCGCATCGGTAAACGTAACGGATGCATCAATTTCCCTATCAAAATCAGCATCAACGATTGCATCGGTTACAGAAGGACAATCTGTTACATATACAATTTCTTATCAGAATAATGGAAGCGCTTCCTTATCAAATGTTGTTATCACAGATTCACTCGTTGCCGGACTGAACTATTCCTCCTCATCCAATTCAGGAAGTTTTAACGGTTCAACGAGAAAAGTTACGTGGAATATCGGTTCACTTTCCGTTGGTCAATCCGGTTCGGTAACGGTAACAATAACAATTTCTTCTCCGTTTTCAGGAACGAGTCCACTTACAAATTCAGCAAGCGCATCTGCAACGGAGATTGTGACTACGACAACGAGCAACACAGTTTCAAACAGCGTTGCGGGACCTCAGCTCTCATTTTCAAAATTAGTCAGCCCCACAAGCGCAGTGCCGGGAGATTTTCTTACCTATACACTAACGTATGGAAATTCGGGAATATCTTCGGCGAGCAATGTTACAATTATTGATACACTTCCTTCAAATGTTTCGTACGTAACGGGAACAGCAACACCAATCACTCCTTCAGTTTCGGGAAATGTACTTACGTTTTCAGTTGGGAGTGTTGCTTCAGGAAGTGTGAATAACACAATTACATTTCAAGTTTCTGTTGCCAATCCGTATCCATCGGCGGGGAGCAGTCAATCTGTTTCAAATACCGGTCACTTGAGTTCAACACAAACAACGTCGATAAGCAGCACGACAACATTCACTGTAAACGCTATTCCGACGGTTTCCATTTCCAAAACTTCAGATAAAACTTCATACGCATCTACAGATACCGCTGTGTTTACGATTACTCTCACGAATTCCGGTAATGCTCCGGCAACGTTGAGTTCGATTCAAGATAGTTTGCCAACAGGATTCACGTATGTTTCAACATCGGGTGGCACACTTTCTGCATCAACGTCTCCGACCAATGGCTCAAGCGGAACAGTCTCATGGACATTTTCTTCAACAACTATCAATGCAAGTTCCTCTGCGACATTAATTTTCCGAGCAAAAGTTTCTTCTACTGCAGGAACATATCAAAATACAGCAAAAGCGACAGGAATTTTGATTAGCGGAAGTTCGTCAACAATTTCCGCAAGCGTTGTTTTCATCGTTTCGTCCGGCACGGAAAACTTTACCAAATCAACGAACAAAACTTCAGGGTTTGTCGGCGATACTATTACCTACACAATTTATTATGTGAATAGTTCCGGGGGAACCCAACCAAATCGTAATATTCGGGATACACTTCCTTCTTCATTGACATTTGTTTCGCAAACCGGTACTTCTTCAGATGCCAGCACTGTTACCTTTAGTCAAGTTGGAAATGCTTTAAAGTGGGTTTTACAAAATCCGTACCCGAATTCAACAAACACAACCATTACAATAAAGGCGATTGCAAATATCAGTGGAACAATTTCGAATACTGCTCAATTGTGGGGCGGCGGAGGGGCAGGAAGTTTGCAACTGACATCAAATACCGTTAGTACAACCATTGCCGCAGCGCCAAATTTTTCTTTCACAAAAACAGTGAGTCGTTCAACAGCGCCTGAGAAAGCAACACTAACGTACACGATTTCATATTCCAATACCGGTGGCGCAGCAAGTAATGTTGTCATTCGCGATACGATTCCGACGAATGTATCTTACCGCACCGGCACGGCGACAAATGGGGGTTCGTACACTTCGTCCCCCGGAAAAGGTTTTTTGAAATGGAATATTGGTAGTGTTGCATCAAGCGGTTCTGGCTCGGTTACATTTTCAGTAACGGTTGATTCTCCGGTGACAGTGAGCACGGTCATTCCAAACACTGCTTACCTTACAAATAACGAAAATGCAAATAAATCTTCTACGGTGAATGTAACTGTTCAGGGTTTACCGAATTTCGCTCTTGCAAAATCAGTTGATAAATCACTTGCTGGTCCCGGCGATACTTTGACGTACTCGATAACCTATCAGAATACCGGAAGCGCATCAGCATCGAATACCGTTATTACAGATAACATTGGTTCAAATCTATCTTTCGTAAGCGCGACAGGCGGGGGAGTCGAATCCGGCGGAACTGTTACGTGGAATATTGGAAACGTAAACGCCGGAACATCAAGTTCCGTTACATTGAAACTTCGTATCGTTTCTCCGCTTGCAAGGAACAGTGTATCCCAAGTTACAAACACTGCTTCGATTAGTGCAACAAGTGTTTCATCCATCAATTCTAATACGTCAACCACAACAGTCAGTTATCCCGATTTATCAATTTCAAAAACGGTTGACAGCACGTTGATAAATGCAGGAAATACGATGACGTACACAATTATTGTAACGAATACTTCATTCGCTTCTGCGGTTGGAACAATTTTATACGATTCAATTCCTTCGAATACGTCGTACGTAACGAACTCAACGTATCTCAATAGTACTCCTGTAACCGATATTTCCGGAACATCTGCATTGGTTACCGGAGTAACAATCGGAACGTTGACAACGGGACAATCAGTAACGATTCAATTCAGTGTTTCTGTCAATTCGCCAATTACGAACAATACGAGAATTTACAATCGAGCGCGAGCAACCACCACGAACATTACGGATGTAACGTATGGAAATGTCGTTTCGAGTACCGTACAATCTACACCAACGCTCACGCTTTCAAAAGCAGCATCGGTTTCAGGTTCTTCAATTCCCGGCGCAACGATTACATATACGCTGACGTACGGAAATTCGGGAACAACATCGGCGGAAAATGTGTACATCACGGACGCGATTCCTTCAAACACAAAATATGTTTCCAGTACTGTTTCCGGAACCGGCACATCGTACGACGCAGTGAATAACCAAATTATCGTTTCACGAAGTTCGCTTGCCGCAGGAACATCGGGACAAACAGCAAGTTTTCAAGTGAAAGTGAATTCTCCGTTGCCAAGTGGAACAACCGCGATTTCAAATTCAGCAACTGCAAGCGGAAGTAATGCGACGAGTGTTTCTGCAAATACTTCTACCAATATTACCGCCACTTCGACATTTTCGGTTTCGAAATCAACTTCCGTAACAAATGCCGGACTCACAGGAAATCCGTTATCGGCAACATTTACCTATACAATTTCATACAGCGTTTCGGGAAATGCGACAGTTGACAGTGTATTTCTTATTGATACTTTGCAAAGTGGTTTAGCGTATCAATCAAGCACATTAAACGGAAGTTCATCAGGAACTGCGATTGGACAAATTGTAACTTGGGATATTGGAAGCGTTTCACCCGGAACATCGGGACAAGCGACGGTGACGGTAAAAGCAACAAGCACGGGAACGTACACGAACAAAGCAAAAATTACAAGCACACAAAGCGGTTCAGCAACATTGAGCAATACAACATCAACCAATGTTACGAATACCTATACCGGAACAATCTCACAAACGGCAACGATTCTTCCTTCAAATTCAATTACCATCACCGTTACTGATCATGATTTGAAATCGGAAGGTTTGATTTTTGTTACGGTTGTAAATACTGTTACCAATGAATCCGAACAAATCGGATTGTTTGAAACAACATCGAACTCAGGAATATTTACGAAGACGGTTTCAACAATTTTCGGAACAACAGCCGGAACCAATAACGACGGATATTTCAACGCGCAGGCAGGAGATACAATTCGCGCAACGTATAATGATACGGTTGATTCGTCGGGAAATACTGCGAATGTTTCATCATCAACGCGCGTAATCGGCGGTTACACGGCAACGTTAACAGTTGCTCCTTCGCTGGTTGCCCCAGGAAATTCTCTCACATTCACGTTAACTGATTTAGATTTAAATTACGATACTTCGTCTGCGGAAACATACTCATATACCGCAACAAGCAATCAAGGCGAAACGGAAAATCTTTCATTAACCGAAACAGGAAATAATACTGGAATATTTACCGCAACGGTTGGAACAACGTTCGGAACTCCACCGGGAACAAACAACAATGGAACATTTACCGTTCAATCGACAAACACGATTTCACTTTCGTATTTTGATTCACTCACAACGCCGGGGACAACAGCAACAATCTCCGCAACCGCAACAATAGGAAATGTGAATTTATCCGCGTCATCAAAATCTGTTACGGATTTGAACGCCGGTTCATCCATTCCGAACGACACGATGAGTTATACCATTAAAGTGAAGAATACAGGAAATGTTGCCGCAACTTCTATCACCGTTTACGATACAATTCCGTCGGGAATAAATGTTGTTACTGCGACCATTTCTCACAGCGGAACATTATCAAGTGGCATAATTACGTTCCCCGCATTTGCTGTTGGTGTGAATGATAGTGTTTTACTTACGTATAAAGCACTAATTGATACATCGGTTCAGGATGAAGATACTGTTATTAACACGGCATTGATTTCAGGACACGGAACAACAAAGACCGTTCAATCGTCATTCGTCGCGAGTAATCGTCCGTTGATGTCGCTTGCAAAATCTGTTGATAAATCTTCAGCAATTCCTGGCGATACATTGACATACACGGTTGTGTACACGAACATTGGTTCATCGGTAGCAACAAATGTTATTGTGTCGGACTCAATAAAACAAACGACAGAATATGTTGCTGGCTCGGTAACAATTAATAATGTTACACAAACAGATAATGGCGGCGATGGTGTTGTTTCCGTCAATGCTGCAGCGATTCAAATAACGATTGGTCAAGTGCAAGCAGGACAATCCGGGACCATAAAATTTAAGGTGAGAGTGAAATGAGAAACTTGTTATTTCGTCTTGCTCTGGTATTATTGTTCTTCTCCGAAAATTTATTTTCACAGAAGAATATTGAAATGCAATTTTCTTCCTATTCAATCACGGCGCCAACTTCATTGAAGGGAAGCGTTGACGCAGAATCATTTCCTCTCATTATGGGGAAGCAAAACGTTCTCAAAAATAAAAATGGAAAAGAACGTTTTGGAATTTTTGGAAAAGAAAATGCAAAGGCAGGTTCATCGGCAACATTATTTGAAATTCTTGATGCATCGTCGAACGAAGTGGTAAAGAAAATCTCGCTTGATGATTATTTTGGAAAAGAAAATGACAATTGGAAATTGCTTCGAACAGAAAAACTATCGAATGATAAAGTCAGAAATATTTTTCAAGCGAAGAATGGAAACACAAGTTTTACGTTGATTTGTGACGTGGAAATTAAGACTGATTCGCATCTTCCAACGGGAAAAAGTTTATCGCTTTCGCTTTCTGTAGAATTTGCTAGTGCCCGAATAGTGAAAACAAAATTTTACGGCGCTGTTAAAGGTTTATTCGGTACAAAAGAAAATGCTGTCTGGATTATGAGTAATGATTCTTCATCCAAAGTCAATCCTGCAATCGTGTGCTCGGTAATCCGTGCATCAAGCATCGAAAACGATGCACGAAGAAAGACCTTTGTTGCAACGACAGACGATGTTCAAGTAGAAGCGGGCGAAACGACAACAATATTTTCTTTAATAGTTACAGGTACTTCCGTAGAATTTCAAGAACATACTCAGAAGCAAACGGAAAATCTTGTTCAGTATTTTACTTCAAAAAAAGTATTACCAGAAATTATCGCTGTGACAAAAGCAAACAAACTCTCTACTATCAGTGGAGACACGATTTTATATTCTATCGTTTATCACAATATTGGAACCGATGGCGCAACAGACGTAAACCTGAATAATAGTATTCCGAACGGCACAGTATATATTGACGAAAGCGCTGGTGGAAATGGCAGTTCTCTAACCGTTACCCGCGAAACACTTTCTGACGCGACAAACCGAGTGAGCAGTATTACGTGGAATTACAAAGACGCTATTATGCCCGGCGATGAACGAATTGCATTTTTCAAAGTACGAGTTTTATAACTATAATTTTTTTACACACCTTAATTAATATTGTCATGAAAGGCAAAACTATGAACCAGATGATAAAAACAACCGGAATTTTAACGCAGATTTTCTTTGCAGTAATGTTCCTTGTTTTACAGACAAATGTATTCGCCGCAGGAACACCGGCAGGAACAGTAATTTCCAACTATGCAACGGTAAATTATAAAAGTCTCAACGGAACATCATTTCCCGCTGTGAACTCGAATACGGTAACAACCACTGTTGCGCAAGTTGCAGGAGTTGCAATAACGCCGCCAACCGGTTCGAAAACATCTTCGGATAGTTCGTATGTGAGTTATGCTGTTACAGTTACAAACACGGGTAACGGAACCGATACCTTTAACTTGGCAAGAGTCTCCAGCCGAAATTGGTCGCCAGTATTGTATCGGGATATTAACAGAAACGGTGTGCTCGATGCAAATGAAATTGATTCCGGTGCGGTGAGCACAACATCACCCTTAGCCGCTGATAGTTCGTATTATCTCATTGCGAGAATTTTTGTTCCATTCAATACAGCGAGTAATGCAAAAGATACACTCTCCGTTACTGCAACTTCAGTGTTTAACAATTCTGTCAGCGCGAACGGAACATACGTTACAACTATATCGGCCGCAGTTTTGACTTTAAGTAAATCGCAAAGTAGTCCAAATCGTACACCGGGACAAACGGTGACGTACACGCTCACATACGAAAATACAGGGACGGGAAAAGCAGTCAATGCCGGCGTGACTGACCAACTCAGTACAAACATTACTTTTGTTAACAATAGTATTGTCGTTCCGAATGGACAAAGCGCTTCGTATAACAGTACCAATAGAACAATAACGTGGACAATTGGTACGGTGCTTGGCGGAGGAACAGGAACAATGACGTTTGACGCAACAGTAAATTCCGGAGTTCCATCGGGAACAAATATCAGTAACCAAGGTTCGATTTCCTACACCGATAGCGCAAATAATGTTACGCGAACGGGAAATTCCGGCACGACAACATTGAATGTAACAACAGCAACTTCGTTTACTCTTGCCATTACGCCACAATCGCGAACACAAGATGTTGACTTGAGTGTTTCCTATTTGATTACGTTAACGAATACCGGAAATGCGACAGATAGTTTTACCGTTGCACTAACTTCTTCACGCAGTTTTCCGTGGACGTTATATGTTGATGCGAACAATGACAGCATTTTGAATACCGGCGATTATCTTATGAATTTGAATAACGCAGGACCGACCGCGCAAAACGGCGTGTTTAATTTTCTCGCGATAGACACAATTCCTCACAATACTCCGGACCAGAGTATTGATACAACAATGTTTACTGTTAAATCACGAACGGATACAACGGTAACGGGAAATGTTACGGCTTATACGACTGCACGCGCGCCGCAAGTTTCATTGACAAAAACTGTTTCTGTCTTTGGCGTCGGAGCGAGTATTCCCGGCGCAACACTTCTTTACACAATTACATTCCAAAATAATGGCACAGGTGCAGCCGCTACTGTTGTTGTAACGGATACAATTCCTGCAAATACTACATATTCTAACGGAACAATATTATATAATGACGCTACTAGGACAGACGGTGCAGACGGCGATAATGCGCAGTTTATTAACGGAATTATCACGGTTAATGTTGGCTCACTTGCGGGAAGTTCTTCCGGTACGATTAAATTCAGAGTAACCATAAACTAAGTTTAGCGAAAACAATTGCGTAACGATAAGTTTTGTAATGATGTCGAATAGTAAACATAGTATTTTGCAAACATTCTTCTTTTCTCTCATTGTTGATGGAAGAAGAACAATATATTCTCGTACAATGAGAATTACGTTTGCGTTGTTTGCTATTCTCGTTCTTGTGCGAGAAAGTGTATTTTCGCAAACACCGGCAGGGACATCCATTAAAAACACTGCAGTGATGCGAGCAGAACTTATAAGCGGCAGAGAGTTGCCTGTTCAAAACGATTCCGCCTCTATCACTGTTCAGGAATCGGGCGAGTTGGTATTGCAGAAACTTGCCTCTCCGACAGTTCCGCTTCCGAACGACACCGTCTATTATTCTATCATTGCTCGTAATACACTCAATGCTACATTGTTTGGAATTCATGTCGTTGATACACTTCCTTCTACCGTTCTCTTTCTTTCTTCAAACGGAGGAATAGTTTCCAACTCGGTTGTTCGATGGGATATAGATTCTCTGGTGCAGGGAAGCAGCGATACGTTACACATCGTTGTTCGTGTGCTGCCCAACATTCCCGCAGGAACAAACATCACGAATATTGTTCATGGAAATGATACGACCGGAGCATCTACGTCGGACTCGATACAAATAATTGTTGGCGCTGCGCCGCAAATGTCAATTGCAAAATCTGTTTCGAAAGATTCGGTAATTGTCGGCGATTCATTGCTTTACATTCTTCGAGTTCAAAATATTGGAAATGCATTTCTCACGAATGTTACGATGAAAGATACATTGCCGACGGAGCTTATCAATGTTACGGTTTCTTCGAACGCAACATTGAGCAACGGCATTGTTTCGTACTTCAACGATTCTTTGTCTTTGAACGAAAAGGATTCTGTTCACATTCGCGGAACTGTTTCTCCTTCAACTCCAAGTAATATTATTTTATTGAATCGGGTTGTTGCGCAATCGAATGAAACTCCTGAACAGTTTGCACAAGTAACAACTATAACTGTTCGAAGAGATACATTCAGTCTTGAGATTACAAAATCCGCATCGAAAGATAGTGTTGTGCCGTACGACTCGCTTCAATATATCATTCACATTCGCAACACGGGAAATGTTTCGTTGACAAATATTTCGGTGAAAGACACTCTTCCTATTCTCTATCTGAATAATATTGTCGTATCATCCAACGCGCAATTGCTTGATAGTGTCGTTTCCTATGCAAAAGATACGTTACACGTGAATGGTAATGATTCAATCATCATTTCCGCAAAAGTTCGTTCGGGAAACAGCGGATATGTTTCAATTGAGAATCGCGCGTATGCTCAATCATCGCAAACATTCGGTCAAAGCGATAGCGTTTCGACCATTTTACATTCTACTTATTCTTTAAATGTTGCAAAAACAGTTTCGGACGATTCTGTTGTTGTTGGCGATTCGCTGCGATACGTTCTTCGCGTGAATAATACGGGAAATTCTGCGCTCACTAATGTTACGATGAACGATACGTTGTCAAATTATCTCATCAATGTAACTGTTTCGCCCAATGCAACGTTGACCAACAATATTGTTTCGTACAGCAACGATACGCTTCGGTTAAATCAAACCGATTCAGTCTGGATTCGCGCAACTCTTTCTCCTTCCGCGCCGAGTAATTTCCTGCTCGTCAATCGTGTTGTTGCTCAATCAAATCAAACTTCATCTCAGTTAGCGCAGGTAACAACCGTAACCGTTCGCAAGGATACATTTAGTCTTGCGTTTGAAAAAATTGCTTCGCATGATACAATTGCCCCGTATCAGGTTTTAACATACACACTGTACATTCGTAATAACGGAAATATTGGATTGACGAATATTTCTGTTCGCGATACTCTTCCATTCCATTATTTTACAAACGTTACTGTTTCCAACAATGGACAATTAGTGGATAGCATTGTAACGTACTCGAAGCCGACATTGAATGTGAACGAGCAGGATTCAATTATAATTACTGCTACGGTTATTCCTGCAACAGCGCATTACCAAACAATTACGAATAACGCATTTGCACAGTCAGGAGAAACTCCGGCTCAATTTTCCAGTGCATCTACTGTGCTGTATTCAAATCGAAGCTTCACGTTAGCTAAATTAGCTTCAACAACTCAAATTGGTCTTGACAGTGTTATTTCCTATAAGATTTCGTTTAAGAATACAGGAAACTTTTTATTAAATGATTTCTCTGTTTGGGATACAATACCGATTCAATTAACGGATGTCGTTACTTCAAATAATGTTACATACGCAAATCGTGTAGTTACATATTCAAGTACAAGTTTCCCTATTGGTGCCGCAGATTCGTTCTCCATTTCAGCTCGCGTGTATATCATCAGTCCGGATACGATACGGAATTATGTATACGCAGTTTCTGCTGAACTTTCTGCACAGGAAGCGCAAGCCGCATCCCGGATTATTGCGCCGCCTCCGGTTGACCGTTCTTGTGTTGTTTCTACTACTGTACAACCATCACTTATTATTGGGAATGGTATTGATGCCGCAGTAATTTCTGTGTATGCAACGGACACGCTCGGAAATCCAAAACCAAACGGAACTCCCGTATATATGAGTTCTCCAATTCCTCAAGCGCAGTTTTCGAATGGACAGAATTCCATTATCGTTCCTACGTATAATGGTTGGGCAATAGACTCAATCCGCGCGCTTTTGGCAAGCAGTCAGATTCTCTATTCACAAATTATTTCAGAGGTCAATGACTCGACACTATGTCAGGCATCGGATACGATTGAAATCGTTTTCTTCCCTGGCGCGGTTTCCGGAACTGTGGTCAACCAATCAACGGGATTACCTGTTAAGGGAGCGATCGTTCGCGTGTATTCCTCGCCAACATTCGGCGATACCATAGTGGGACAGCAAACAACACTGGCTGACGGGAAATATGTAATACCTGTTCCGCGCACGGATAATTATCGAGTTACAATCACAACCACAAACATTTTCGGTCAATCATCAACAATTACGACCAATGTTAATATCACCGTTCCGGGAACGGGTGGAAATCCACCGATTGCTAATGAGAATTCCATTTCAGGCTCAATTTACTACGTTGTTTCAAACCAACCTATTCCAGTTCCGAATATTGAAATCACGTTAACGCGTCTTCCCGCGCCGAGTATATCGAGTAAATATTCATTGAGAGAAATACCTTTCGTCATTGATGATTCTACGTTTACGGATTCCGTAGGCTCATACAAATTTACAAATGTAGATTCGGGCGCAACATATCGAGTTTCAATTCGTCATCCGCAAATTTCAGGAAGCGATACGGTAACAAATCAAGGAAACGGACAACTCGTCATTGACGTGAATATTCCGGTCGTTCTGAATCCTCAGTTGCAATTTGTAAAATCAGGTCCTGCTCTTGCCAAACAGAGCGACACCGCGGTTTACTCGATTAACTATAGAAATGATGGTACGCTCAGCATTACAAGTTCAGTTATTACCGATTCGCTTGATTCAATGATGAAATTTGTCAGCGCATCGAATGGTGGTGTATATGATACTCTTGGACATAGAGTGTTATGGGCGATTGGTACTATTGATACACAATCCTCCGGTGTAGTTTCGCTAACTATTCAGTTTGCAGATACACTCACGGCAAATCGAACTGCGGTCAATCGCGCAATATTTACATCGGCTCAGACGCTGCCAACGTTATCTGAGGCGCAAACGCAAGTTGTCCTTCCCGCAAATGTTCGCATTTGGAAAACATCGTCCACACATAATGCACAACCGGGAGATACAATTGTTTATTCAATCACCGCAACCAATACAACAGGTTCGCGAGCGGACAGTATAACCATTTCTGATGCGTTGCCGAACGAAGTTCTTTTCCTTGCTGCATCGCCTTCGGGAAATTTTGATTCGCTCACGAATACACTTACGTGGAATGCTGATTCATTGCGCGTGAACGATACATTGCGTTATACAATCAATGCGAGAGTCCGTACTGACTTACAACCCGGTGAATATCAGTATACAAACATTGCAACATTCGCGTGGAATCAAGGTTCAACATCGTCTGCGCTTGATACTGCAAGTAATGCGCTCGTAACAACACTCGTTTCGTATTTGCAGATATCGAAACAAGCGATGAAAAAAGTTTTGGAAATTGGCGACATTGCGACGTACATTGTTCGTGTAACAAATTTAAGTTCAACAAGTGTTGCTGAATCTATTCGGGTTATTGATGATATTCCATTTGGTTTCCGGTACATCAAAAATTCTTCCTTCAGAGACAGTGTGAAAATTGCAGAGCCAAGCGGAACAAAACAACTGCGATGGAATTTAATTGATTCGCTGATGCCAAATTCATCCGCGCAACTTATTTATCGCCTCGTTGTTGGCGCTGGAGGAGTTGATGGAAATGGAATAAACACAGCGCAGGCAATTGGTGTTACTCCGCTTGGTGTTTCAATTTCTTCTGCAAGAGTTTCCGAAAAAGTGGAAGTACGACGCGGTGTATTTACTGAACGTGGTTTGATAATCGGAAAAGTATTTTTTGACCCGAATGAAAATTCGTATCAGGATTCCGGTGAAGTCGGCGTGAAAGGTGTTGAGTTGATGATGGAAGACGGTACGCGCGTGATGACCGGCGATGATGGTAAATATTCTCTTCCCGATGTTGCGCCCGGAGACCATGTGCTCAAAGTTCGTAAACATACACTTCCGTCGAACAGTGAGTTACATTCCGGCTACGATGATTTCGCGAATGAACCATCGTCACGATTTGTGAAAGTAACTGAATCGGGAATTGCGCGCGCCGATTTCTATCTCATTCCTACAGTAAAACCGGTTGTAGCCTTGTCGCAGGAAGTTGCAAAAATCGGAACACTGAACATTCAACGGATTGCCGAACCGCGCAATGTTGTCTTTATTGAAGATGAACGACTTGCTCCATTCAAACTTTCGGGAACAAACTTTGAAGTTGGTAAAGCGAATTTACTTCCCGACGCATTCCCCGCGCTTCATACTGTTGCCAATGTTATGCGAGAGTACGATGACCAACCGGTTATCATTGCAGGCCATACGGATTCGGTTCGCATTCGTACAAAAGAATTTCCTGATAATCAGGCGCTTTCTAATGCTCGAGCGCGTGCTGTGAAGAAATATTTAGTTGAGCAGGAGGGTATTGACTCTTCCCGCATACAAACGCTTGGCTTCGGTCCTACAAAACCAATTGCTACGAATAAAACTAAAGAAGGACGTTTCCTCAATCGCCGTGTCGAATTTTTCTTCCAGCCGAGTACAGAAATGAAGCCGCGTAAAGTTACTTCTATTGTGTTTCGCATCCCTGTCGATTATGATGGTACACAGCACATTTCAAAAATAGAAATTGTTGATGTGCTTGATACCGCATTTCATTTTGATACGACAAGTGCAACACTGGGAGAAGAAAAAATTTCCGCTCGCGTTGAAGGACAAAATCTCCATTGGATAATCGAGAATGTCGGAACATCGTTTCATAAAACACTAACATATAGCGCATCACTGTATCAGCAAGAAGAAAAGAAGGTTTCGATTTCTTCGCAAAGTACGATTCGCTATTTTATCGGCGATAGCGTGATTGAAAATTCTTCCATTGCAACAACGACGAACAACGTTGCGACAGCGATTCGCGGCAAAGCGGTAAACTTTGTTTTCTCCGGCGTATTATTTGATGTGGGGAAATCAACGCTTCGTCCTGCTGCAATGAGTGCGATGGAAAATGCTGCGCGTGAATTAAATTCTGATGTACGAACCTCGGCAATTATCGAAGGCCATACCGATTCACGCCCAATCAACACAAAAGAATTTCCGAATAATTTTGTTCTCTCTTCCGCAAGAGCACGCACGGTGAAGAGTCTTCTCGTTGATTCATTCCAGGTCTCAGGCGAAAGAATGCAATACGTTGGTTACGGTGAACTTCGACCCATCGGAAGTAATGAAACGAACGAGGGACGACAAATCAACCGCCGTGTGGAAATCCGCGTTTTCAAACAGGAATTTGTGGAAGAAGTAATGCCCGAGGGATTTATTGATTCATCGGAAATTGTCGCTCATACATTTATTCCGTCAATTGCAACGACAAAATTTGATGACGCATCATTCGGAGTTTCTACCGAGCAGTTTATTTTAAAACTGAAGTTAGAACAAACAATTGGAGGGAGAGTCGTTTCAACAGCCCTTTATGATAGTTTGCCCGCAGGATTGAAGTTGGTTCCTAATACAATCAAACCCCTATCCGGAATAGATAGTGCTTGGAGTTCCGGCAATATGATATTTGCGAAAAGTTCGTTGAATGATTCACTTGCAGTGATTTCATTCTTTGTTGAAATTGATGAAAGCGCAAAGCCCGAAGGAAACATAGAACATACGTTCACTATAGAACGAAAATTTGCCGATGGCTCTGTCTTGTTCGACAAAGCAAAAGCATTGTTGATTGAAGTCAGAAAGAGAAAATAACGTGAAGAAGAGAAGACACATATTTTCGAACATTCTCGCTCTTGTTTCAAATACAATGGAAACGAAAGCACTTACTCTGCTTTTGTTCTTGCTGATTTTTGTTGCTTCTTCATCCGCGCAATTTTTGCAAATCACGACACCGAAAGAAAACACCGTTAGCACATTGCATCGTCAAGCAGTATCTGCTATCGCCGTTCCGAATGCTAATGTTCAACTTCTTGTGAACAGTCAAATCGTAAAACAGGAAAGAGTACGAATTGATGGTATCGTTGATTTCCTGAATATTGAAGTTCCCGATGGCGATGTTGTTTTTGAAGTCCAACAATTAAACGACGATGGTTCCGTCATTGCAACACAGCAACGTTCAATCCATATTTTTGGAAAACCATCACTGCTTTCTATTTCTACTGAACGGGAACGGTTATACGCCGACAAATCATCTACGACTGCGGGAACAATTCACGTGTTCGATAAGTGGAATTATCCTTTGCAGGAAGGAATTATTTCTGTTGCCGCAGATAGCGGAACAATTCTTTCGGAAGATATAGATGAAACGAGGCAAGGAGTGCAAATTCGCCTCACCGATGGCGTTGCGGAATTTGAATATCAGGCAGGAACGAATTCCGGCGTTGCAATTATTTCTGCGCAGATGGAACAAGCGGAAGGAACGAAAGAAATTTATCTGAACACGCCAAACGAACCACTCACACTCATCGGACTTGCAAGCGGGACTGCTAATGCATCAAACCGCACGGGAAGTGTTGCACAACTCGAGTCAGAGAACGCATTTCCCGATAAAACAAACGCAGATGGTCGTTTAGCCGTTTATGCTCGCGGTACAGTGATGGAAGATTATTTGCTGACACTTTCGTATGATTCTGACAGGAGAAATCGTTCGAGATTATTCCGCGATGTTGACCCCGATTTTCTCTACTCCATTTACGGCGATAACAGTATGCTTTCGTATGATGGACAATCGAAACGAAATTTGTTTGCAAAACTTGAACAAAATCAAACGTATGCAATGTTCGGTGATTACAATACCGACTTAACGAAACAGGAATTTACTCTCTATTCGCGTTCCCTCAACGGAATCAAAGTAGGTCATCAGGATAAGGACTGGAAAGTTACCGGATTTGGTTCACTTACGGATAGAAAGGTTGCGCGCAAAGAACTCCGCGGTCAGGGGCTTTCAGGATTTTATGATTTGGGCTCTACCTTCATTACTCCGGGAACGGAAAAAATACACATTGAAACGCGCGATAAATTTCACTCAGAAGTTTTGCTCAGAGTAGAAGATAAATACCGTTTCAGTGATTATGATATTGACTATCAGCAGGGGACGCTTTTCTTCAAACAACCCGTTGCCGGAATTGATAACAATGGCAATCCCGTGTACATCGTTGTAAGTTACGAAGCAACTTCTACTACCGACCAATCGTACATTACGGGTGGACGGGTGGAACGGACTCTGAATGATAACCTCACTCTTGGTGTTTCGGGAATTACGGAAGAACAATCTCCTTCAAATTATACCTTGTTTGGCGGCGATTTAAAATACCAAATCGGAAATACATTTTCGCTCGCCGGTGAAATGGGAAGTTCAAGCAATATGAACGGAAGTGGTTTAGCGTATAAGGTTGAGTCTTCCGTTTCTCCGTTTGCCGCTCTTTCCCTGAAGGGGTATTATAGAAATGTTGAAAGCGGTTTTTTCAACATTACTCAATCCGGCGGAGCGAGAGAATTGGGAACAAAAAAATATGGCGCAAGCGGAAATTATCAACTGTTCAACGAGACAAAACTTTCATCAGAAGCGTATCAACAAAAACAGGATGCCCTTGTTGGCTCATCAACACTGACCGCTGTTTCCGGCACTCTCGAACAAAAACTTGCTGAGAAATTCAGCGGCGTGTTCCGCATCGAAGATATGAAATACGCTTCCCCGACTGATACACTTCCGAACACAAACGATGCACATTCAACGTTGGGAACGGCGAAGGTAAATTATTTTGCAACCGAAAAATTAACGCTTTCTGCTTTCCACGAACGAAATTTAGGAACATCGAAAGATAACACGCGCCCGAATTCAACCGCCCTTGCAGGTGAATATAAAGTTACCAACGATGTTTCGCTACTTGGTCAACAGCGATTTTATGAAAGCGGTGGTTCACTCTCCGAAGTTGGAATTAATACAACTCCCGCAGAAGGTACAAACGTGTACGGAAAATATGAAATCGGAAACGCGATTGGTCAGCGTCGCAATATGGCAAGCATCGGGTTGAAAAACAGATTGAAACTCACAAACGAACTCACGTCCAATTTCAGCATTGAACGAACGAAAAATCTCGGACAACATATTGGTGAAACAACAACGCCCGACCATTCCGCCATTTCTACCGCATTGGAATATTTGCCCGAAGAAAAACCGGTAAAAGCAGTAACGAAAATAGAATTCGGCGATGATAACATCTCGCGGAAATGGAATTTCAATTTTGGCGGAGATTATCGTTTCAAGCAGGATTTCTCGCTGATTCTCAAATACAGAGTGATGAATGAAGATGCGAAAACATCCAGCGATTACCGAATACAGCACCATTGGATTCTGGGGCTTGCTTATCGTCCTGTCAACAGTAACTGGTTTAACACCATTGCAAAAGCAGAAATCAAACGCGACAAAAATTATTACGTTCATCCATTCATCAATTACGGAGCGTTCATTGTTTCCGACCATTCGTACATCGAACCGATTCAACGACTGGAACTCGGAGTGAAATTCGCCTATAAAATTGCTGATGAAAGTTCGTATCAATTTTCAGCGACAACTCATACGCTGTTTTACTTATTCCGTGCAGAGTATGATATTACGAAGAAGTTTGATATCGGAGCAGAATACCGCCTCCTCAATCAAACTGAAGCGCGAGATTTACTCGATGGATACAGTGCAGAAATTGGTTATGCGGTAGTGAAAGATACACGCATTGCCGTCGGGTACAATTTCAAAGGGTACAAAGAAAAAGATTTGGTTGATTACACGGTATGGTCAAGCGGACCATTTGTGAAATTTAATGTGAAGTTTGATGAAGAGAGTTTGGGGATAGGAAAATAATTATTTCTGTCGAAATAATGGTTTCACAACGAACCTTTGGGCAAAACAAATGGTCAAGTTATACGCTTGACCTTTTTTGTTTTTGAGGGAGCGAATTTACGGGCGATGGAATCGTACCGCGAAGTGGATGTTAAAGATTTGGGGGAGAGAAGGAGAAGGAGAAGGAGAAAGAGTAAAAGGCCGGTGAAGAATATTCGGTGATAGCGCATGCCTGTGTCGTTCGTATTATTTTCCGGTTTCATTGTAAGCGTACCAATATCCCTTTTCGCTTGACAATGTTTTTGTAGTCCCATTGAATTTCGCTTGATTTTTTGAGCCAGCGTTTTAAGTCTTTGGTTTTAATTTCCGAAACATTATTGTAGAAAATAGAAGCATCCTTAAATTTCTCTCCTCGTACGTTTAAGTTTTCTTCATCAAAGTCAGCGCCACTCCAAAACATAAGTCTGATACCCGCCTTTTGTTTGCTGTAACCGGTAATCGGGTTGCCGCCTAAAAACCAAACCGGGTGTCCGTGCCAAATTATACTTTCCGCATCAGGTAAATTTCGAGTGATTTCCTGAGCAAGTAAATTGCAAATCTTGTTGTCCTCAACTGATAGGGAATCGTTGTATGTTTGAATGTCTTTATGCAAAATTTGTTTTATTTTTTTTATAAGTTTTTGTTTGAAATGTACCCGCCTCTGCTGCCAAGAATTGCAAGTAACATTTTGCAGATTTTGATGGGCGGGCTTTTCAGGACAAATGTTTGTTCGGAGAACGGAACTTTCCCCTTGCACAAAACTGACTACGGAGTACGAAATCCCGCCTATTGCAAATGTGCAGGTAGCGTAGCTTTTAAACTGTCTATTTTATTTTACTATTTTTCATTTGTGTCCTAACTATACTTTCCAATTTTTCCATTTCTAAAAGCCAATCTTTTAGATAGTCCTTGGTTACTACATAAATCACTGTTGATGTTGGCGTGTCGTTATAATGAAAATTCAGCAATAATCTTGAATATTTTACCTTTTCTAATTTTGGATTGTCTTCTCCAACACTCAATTCATAAAGGTCATTACTCAACAACAAAACTGGTAAATTAAGCCAGTGTCTGAAATACTCACTTGTCATTTTTTCAAACAACTCATTTGTCTCTGTTGTTCTTTTTTCGCAATACCAACAAAGTTTCGACAAACTAGAATATAACTCGTCAGGATGAGAAGCAATAATTTCATTGTCTTTCTTTTTTGAGAAGGAACAATATTGAGTGTAAAAATTTTGATTGTGGTCATAAAGATGTTTCGTAAATGCAGGGTAGGAATCATATTTTATTCCTGTCGGCACGGTTAAAACTTCTTTAAAGATGTCTTCGGGTGTGTTTGGGTTAAATTGTAGCTTTGTCAGTAGAACTAATGGGAAGTCATTATTTTTCAATTCAAAATAATAGCAAATTTTACAACTCACTCTGTCAAAGTCACCACTTGAGAAATCGTTGTATGTTTCTGCTACGATGTCAATTTCTCTGTCCTTGGTTGTTATTGGATCTTGAAAAATCACATTAGATTCTACAAAAAAACCATTTTCAGTTAGAAATTTTGAAATCTCTGATTCAAATAAATATCCTGATTTAGATACTGCTTTTAATATTTGTTCTTCTGTCATCTCTGTCGGTTTATTAAAGTTACGCATAACGAAGAAGGGATTAGAAGCACCACCGTTTGATTACCGAACAAAGCCCTTCTCTTTAAAATTTCTTTTAATCTTATGTTATCGGTAGTTTTCATCTATGTAATCGCTTGCTTCCTTTGAACCTAAATCTGCCGCTTTCTTTAAATATTTAAGACCCATTTCATCATTGGGTATCAGTCCATATTCATATCCAATATAAAAATGCAATTCACTATTTAATGGGTCAATTTCAATAGCTTGACTGAAAAGGGCTATAGCTTCTAAATGTTGCTTACAATCAGATTTGAAAATACCATAAGCTCGGTAAATATCAACAGCAACTTTACCTTGTATTGCATCGTTTTTAATATGTGATAGAATATTTTCAAAACACCTTTCAGCTTCATTCTTATTTGTAATTAGTTCTAATTTTTCTGATACGGATAAATTTTCCTTGTTCTTAAGTTCGCTGTATTTCTTTGCAAACTCCAATGTTATATCCCAATAATCTCTTTTCTTGACTAAAACTGAAATTTCAACGTGGAAGGGAATTGCTTTGCCCACATAGTAATCAGTATGACCATTTGAATAGTCTATTACAATATCTAGAATGTCAACGCTAATGCTTGTTATTTCATAGTTGATTTTATTATAACCAAAAATTGAACCTACTGATAGAGTTCTATTTCCAATTATTTCTAATATTTTTTTATAGTCTGATGTTTCAAATATTCCATTTTCCCGATGGGGTTTATCCGCATCGAAAAATTTAAATCTTGGATATATTAGTGCATCCTTATAATTCACATCTGACATTTTCTTAAACGCCATCCCTAAAAATGAATTGTCAGGAGTCGGTCTTAGTGCCTTATAAATATCTTTCTTAAAAAACATTGGTCGTGGGTTTTAAATTACCGATAACATCTATTCTACGCTACTAATATAAATTTTATAGCGCATATCCATACTTAATGCGTTGGATTAACGCATGTTTTACTTTTAATCTCTATGGGTAAATTCCCCGCCGCTTGCGGCGAAAATAAAAGACTTTTCCATCACGATACCCCGCTGCTTGCGGCGGGGAGATTCATTTAGTAGCGCATTTTTTACAACAGTTTTTCGCACAATTTGCAATTACTTTTTCTTTCGCGTAAATGTTGATTTCCCTTCCACTGCGCTTCCGCTCATATTTTCTTTGAACGACCAAATCATTGTATTCTCGTCTTCAAACCCCACCGTTCTATCCGATGGTCCCATTGTTCCTTCCCAGTGCATCATCACTTTTTTCCCATCGAGTTTTCCTCTTCCCTTGTACGAACCGCGCCAATTATCGTACCATTGACCAAGATATTCACCCGATTTGGGGTCCATTGTTAAAACACCCAAGCCGGTATATTTCGAGCCCATCATCATCTTCTCAACTTCCTCAACGGACATTTTCATTTGTTCGGCGTTCATTTTCAAAAAGTCCGGATTGAGTTTTGTGAACTGACTTGTGTACTGCACGAGGACGTATTGTTTATCGCACGCCCATTCGCACTTTTGCCATTCCTTTGCGCTTCCCATATTCGATTCGCTCGTTCCGGTCCATTCGCCTATCATCCATTGGTGAATATTATCATCGAGCGGTTTTGGCGGCGCATTCGAGTTTGCATCGTCCGGTTGCGCAAAAGTGGTAAGCGCGTAAACAAACATGCTTACGAAAAGTAAAAAAGATATTTTTTTCATAAAGATTCCTTCCATAAAAAGTGGTAGATAAAATTGATTAAAAATTGCAAGAGAATTGCGGCACAAACATAAGAAATATGTATTTTCATTTCCAAATGTTTGTCAAGAAAAAGAAAGCGGAAGAACTCTCCCGCGAATCGTTGCGAGAAATAATTCTCACCCCCGAAGATGAAAAAGATTTTGAAGAAGGAATTCGACTTTTCAACGAGCAAAAGTTTTGGCACGCGCACGAAAGTTGGGAAAAGATTTGGCAGCGTCATTCTGAGGATGAGCGGATATTTTTTCAGGGAATTATTCAACTTGCCGCGGCATATCATCATCTCGTTGCGAAAAAAAGTTTTCGCGGAATGGTGAACAATTTTGAAAAAGCAAAAACGAAACTCGAACTCTTTCCGAAAACATATTTGAGAATTGATGTCGCGTTTCTTTTAAAATGTATTGAAGAAGAAAAAACCGAAATGGAAAAATGTGGAGAGAATAAGTGGAAGGAGTATGATGTTTCTTTCATTCCTAAAATAATCTTGCAATGAAATCACCCATCAACAATATTACGATGGAAGAATTTCTCGCATCGCTGCCAAAGAAGGAACGGGAAATCACTCTTCGTTTGAGAAAGATCGTTGCGAAAGCCGCGCCGGAATTGAAAGAGAGGTTTTCGTACGGCGTTCCGTTTTATTTTGGAAAGCAACGCGTCTGTTTTATTTGGCCATCATCCGCGCCCTTCGGAAAAAACAATTCAAGCGTTGAGTTCGGGTTTTGCAGAGGGAATTTGCTTTCCGACGAACACAAAATTTTAGAACACGGAACGCGAAAGCAAGTCTATATGATTACTTATACGTCAACGCAACAAATTCAGAAAACAATTTTGAAAGAATATATTGAAGAGGCGCTGGTGGTTGACGAAATGTATTCGGGGAAAATACTATAATGGATTCCACCAATATGATAACTTCACTAAAAATACATTTTCATAATCTGCGTTTGTAACCAATTGGCGGAAGTCTCTTCCAAAACTAAAATCGCCCGGGTTTTGAAAGTTAGTTTGGCTTTGTGTCCAAACGAAAAACATTGTTGAGCCGGGCAAAAACTCCCAACGCAACACAGCATTTCCCCGCAAAGATTTATAATTGAAATCAGGATTGCCAAAGGTAAAAGGCGGCGCGTTTCCGTTTATGCCATCAGGGTCAACTTCGTAATAATCATCATTCGTACTCGCATCAACGATGTGGGTAACGGTGGAGCCATTTTCACCATAATTATTAAACGTGTAAGTCGCCGGCTTTTTCAACTCTTTAAACTTATTGTACCTGCCGACAGAGATAAGCGGCTGAAGGAATAATTGCAAACTCAGTTTTGGTGTGAAGGTGTAATCAAGTCGCACTCCCGAAGAAAATTCCGTTTGGTCGAGTTTTCCGAAGAAGTATCGCGTCCCGAAAGTATGCGTGGCAAGAGAATCGGAAACGCTTCCAACCCACTGCGCAATAGTTATATCGCGCGTGAATCCCGGACTCGTCGAAATTGTAACGTTTGAACTTGGTTTCCATTCGATATTGGAAAATACATCTACACGATACCCGCCTGATTCACTGCGTCCGGTAAATGTTCCCGCTCCCGCGGTTACCGCTTTCCGCGAATCGCTGCTGAGGTAGATATTCCCCCCATAAAAATTTGTGTTCTTCATTAACGGTCCGCCGCGTGTTACCCTGTTATCAAACGAAGCGGCTTGCATCATAAAATTGCCGTTGAAACTCCAGTAGTCCATCGTTTGTCCGCTGTAGAAAATAAAATATCCATCGCCGGTTCTTGTTCCGTCGAAATCAAAATTTCTGAATGTTGCAATCTCAAATCGTTTTCTCCGAAGATATCCGTCCGGTTCCGTCCATCGGTACCCTGAAACTATATGCATATTAATTACATCGGAGCGAAATTGAAAACCGAGGTCGTTAGTTTCAAACCCGGGAGAAATAATTCCAACAGCGGAATTAAATATCATATTTCCCTTTTGCTTATTCACGGCGAATCGTCCCGCGTACCCGGAAAGTGCAGTGGCGTTTGGGTTGAAAGTTAAATGCGTAGCGTCAGGGCGTTGGTAATACCGGAGATAAGAATTTTGCAAATCGGATATTCTGCTTTTTGTTCCGGAAACGCTCGAACCCGCGAACCAGCCGTTTAAAACAAATTCCTGCGATGAGTCAAGGTTCGTCCATCCATCTACCCCGAACGTATAGGCGTTTTTTATAAATGCATTTTCGAGATACGGCTCGTTTAAATTTCTCAACGTTGCCGTTCCAATAATTCCGAGCGCTTGCCTTCCGTCATTAAACTCACGTTGGCTTCGGAATACATTGTATGAAGTAAAGGGCTCGACAACATCGCGGAATCGTTGTTGTGTTGTTTTATCTTCAACAATGGCAATTTCTTTTTGTGTAACGGCGTGGAGACTTGCAAGCGACCATCCGTCTGCAACTTTACCAGTCAATTTTGCCGCACCGAGAATTGTTGTATTGCTCGGGTAATCTGCAAAGCCATCGTGTTGCAATCCGCCTTGCGGTGAACGACCAATTCTTCTGCTGTAAAAGAAATCGGGATTACCCCAATTGAACCCATAGTTATTATTTGTCCCGCCGTACCCGAATCCGAAATAGTTCGAGCCCTCAATAAAGAACGGGCGCTTTTCATCGAAGTACGATTCAAATTGCGAAAGGTTGACAATTGCGGGGTCAACTTCCACCTGTCCGAAATCGGGATTCACGGTTGCGCTCACGGTTAAGTTGCTTCCCAATCCGAATTTCATATCTGCACCGAGATTGCCGAGAAGATTATTGCCGTTGTTGAAAGGGTCGCCGTTTTCAAATTGATTCGTCCGTTGACTGCTTGAAACCACATACGGCAACACTTCAAAGCGTTCGGGCGGCTGAATGTTACGAATGCCAACTAAATCTGCAAATGACGAAACTCCTTTTGCTTCGTTCTTCGGAACAAAACATAAAAAATCTTCCTCTTTTCTTCGTTCAATAGCACGCATAAAATCAATGCCCCACACGTATTCGTCTTGTTTGGTAAAACGAAGTTGTGAATACGGGACGCGCGCCTCGACAGTCCAACCTTTATCATCAATTGTTGTTGCAACATCCCATACACCATCCCACGAATTATCATCCCACGAATCGTTGTACATTGTTCCATCGCCAATCGAGCCGCTCGGATTTGTTGCAAAGTAAAAAGCGGTGCGCTTATCGTGGTATGAATCTATCGCGAACACAAACCAATCGGAGTTCAGATCGGCATCGCGTCTTCCAATGCGGGTAACGATAGATTCCGGAGCGGTGTCGTATAATCGCGCCGCAACATAAATTGCCACATCGTCATATGCAACCCACGCGACAGATTTTTGAGTGGGGGATGTATTTTCGTCGGGCTCGCGTTGCGTAAAGGTGGAAGTTCCTTCGCGCTGCCATTCTGCTTCGGATAAAACTCCATCAATCGTGATGGGGTTCGTTGCTCGAATTGCTTCGACCGTCAGGCGTTTTTTTGTGGAGTCTTGTTCTTCCGAAAAAAGGATTACGGGAACAAAAATTAAGAGAAAAGTAAAGGTGTATTTCATAGAAGTCCGGGCAAAAATACTTGGAAAAAATGAACTATCCAACTGCTTACGAAAAAAAAATAAAACTTCCCGTTTGACTGCCCCGCGAGGAGAAAGGTTGCAAAAGTGGTAATCCACGCTTGACAAATTCTTAAACTTCGTTTATATTGCCTCCGCAATTTCAATTTTATTCGCGAGCATCCTATGAAAAATTTCCTCTTAATCTTTTCCATTATTTCCTTTTTCAGCGTAACGGGAAAGGCAACCATTATCAATGTCCCCGCCGATTACGGTACTATTCAGACGGCGATAAATGCTTCCACAAACGGCGATACTGTTGCAGTCGCCCCCGGAACGTATTTTGAAAATATCAATTTTCGCGGAAAGCGCATTGTTGTTACAAGTAATTTTTATTTGAACAATGATATCTCGTTTTTACCTTCGACAATCATAAATGGAAGTGCTCCTTTGTTTGCCGACACGGGAAGTTGCGTCATCATAAGTTCAGGAGAAGATTCCACGACAGTTTTGCAGGGCTTTACCATTACGGGCGGAACAGGAACAAAATGGTTCGATATCCACGGTGCAGGTACGTATCGCGAAGGGGGTGGAATTTTAATTGAACTTTCTTCACCGGTAATTCAATTTAACATTATCCAAAATAATCAAGCGATAAATGCGCAGGGGCTTTCCGGCGCAGGCGGCGGGGGAATACGAATTGGCGACGGCAATCCGAAAATTCTGAATAACGTTATTACCGGGAATGCAGGAAAATATGGCGCAGGAGTAGTTTTGAATTACACCGGCTGCGTTATGACGAATAACATTATTACCCAAAACTCCGGCTCGAACACCTTTAGCGGCGGCGCTGGAATCTGGGCATTGAACAATCTCGCAGGAAAAAGTAAAATTATTGAGAACAATACCATTGTCAATAATTCTGCAACAGTTGGAACCGGCGGCGTTCTCTCGTGGGGAACAACACTCACGCTTCGCAATAACATTATTCGGGGAAATACGGTTGGGGCGCAAATTGTGAAAACCGGCGGCGGAATTGTGAATGCAACGTACTGCAACGTGCAAGGGGGATATACGGGCGAAGGAAATATCAACATCGAGCCGGCATTTTCCGATACAAATTTTCTCCTCGCAGTTTCATCACCGTGTGTTGATGCTGGAGATTCAAGCGCGACATTCAACGACCCCGAAGATACTGCCAATCCCGGAAGCGCACTGTTTCCTGCACGAGGGACATTACGAAATGATATGGGAGCGTACGGCGGTCCGCGAAGTTATTCGTTCCCCGTTTTTGTGGTTGTTGGGGTAAATGAAAATTCTTCTTTAGTGAACGAGTTTTATTTATTGCAGAATTACCCGAATCCGTTTAATCCGGTAACGACGATACGGTTTGAGGTTCGGGGTTTGGGGTTGGTGTCGTTGAAAGTCTTTGATGTACTTGGAAGAGAAGTTACAACGTTGATTCACAACAGAGTAATGGATGAAGGGAAACACGAAGTGGAGTTTGATGCGAGTGGGCTAACGAGCGGGGTGTACTTTTACCGGTTGAGTGTTTCGCATCCCAATGAATCAGCAATACGTTACACGCAGACGAAGAAACTTTTGCTGATGAAGTAAACCGGCTTACTGTCATAAAAACACAAAATCCCACGCACCGTGATGATGCGTGGGATTTTTTTTATTCATTCATTCACCCGCGAAGAAAACATTTTCTTCCGCGTGGTCTTCATTTATGCTCTCGCATCAACGGTGCAGACGACTTTTTTTTCATCCGACCATTGACCGACTTCTTCATCCTTCAACAGGTACCGCATCCGGTAATACCGAATCTCCGGCACTCCGATGGAAAGATTCGCTCGCATATCTTCAAACGGACTAATTGTATCCGTGCCGAGCGTGGTAAATGTTGTTTCATTCCCGCGCTTGCATTGGATAATAACCCCATCGAAAATATCTTTCACCCAATCCAAGCGGATTCTATCGGGTAACTCCACCGCCTGAAATTCCGGCATCGCATTTTCCGTCCCTCCGGGAATACCAGGGATTTCCGGCGGAACGATTCCTAAGTCTTCACCCATACTCACAGCATAGTTTGTATGGCGCTTTATTACCACAGCGGCGTCACGAATGCGCTTAACGATTGCATCCCTCACGTCGTCCTTTACGGCAACGGCAGATTTGTAGGCAGTTTTTTTCGTCTGCACATCATCTAACCGCGTTGCTAAATTGGTTTTATCGGTTTCAAATTGGGTAACCTGTTCGGGAGTGATATTTAACTCCGTCGCAAAGCCGCCAATTTTTGCTGCAAAGTTGTTTAACCAAAAATTCAACTGTGCATCGGTTGTGGGTAAGAAATTTCTTTGTGACATAATAAATTATCTTTCCATGAATTGTGATTAAATTAGTTACTTAGGTGAGAAAGAATTCCGCAGAGATACCGTTTTTCAATTGACCCCATAAGTTTTCTTCCTACGAGGGCAAAACATTTTCACGCTGAAAAAAGTTTCCTTCAAAGCGTAATGAAAAATACACCTGTTGCGCGGGAAAATTTACTTACCAATATGATTACACTCGGATTTGGAAGAACATTTACCCCGCCATATACGGAATGTCTGGAAATAAACTGCACATGTTCAAATGATTTCCGGACAGGTGTAAATGGTTTCCAGACAGGTGCAGGTGGTTTTCGGACAGGTGCAGATGGTTTTCGGACAGGTGCAAACGGTTTCCGGACAGGTGTAAATGGTTTCCGGACAGGTGTAGATGGTTTTCGGACATGTGCAGATGGTTTCCAGACAGGTGTAAATGGTTTCCAGACAGGTGTAAATGGTTTTCAGACGGGTGCAGATGGTTTCCGGACATGTGTAAATGGCATCCGGACAAGTACGGAAATGATTTATAACTGTGAAATTTGCGAAAAAACAAGGTTTTTCCAAATTTTAGCACTTCGATGGTTGAAAAGAAACTTTTTTCTGACAATAGTTCAAAAGGAGAAGAAAATCTGTCAATTGGGGTGGGAAATGATTGGCACAGAACTTGCAAATTACGGTTTTGAAAAAAAATACCAACTCGCTTTTTCTCGAAGTGGACTCCATCTTTTGGTTAGGGAAATTTTTGCAAAAAGTATTGACGTTGAAAAAATAATTTCTTACTTTCTCCCCAAGTTTTTTAGCACAGTATTTTATTTCACTGTGACTCGACGACGAAGAAGAGCAATAAAACCCCTCGCAGATTTTACCGCCCAACTCCTGCCGCTGCCACAGTGTTTGTAATGTATAGAAAGATTAGTATTTTCTTGCCAACATAATAATAAATATGAATATGGAAACAACAACATTAGAAGAAAAAATTCATTTTCTGCCAATGGAAATTCAGCAAGAAATTGAAAAATTAGTAGATAGTTTTCTCAAAGCACAACCCGCCGAGCAAAAGGGAACGTTGAAACTTGATTGGCGAGGCGCGTTGAAAGATTTACGGGAGAAATACACATCCGTAGAATTACAGCACGAAGCGCAACATTTGTGGATGAAAAATGTATCTTCTCGATAGCAACATCCCGCTCGAACTTTTTCTTGAGCAAGCGCGTGCAAATGAAGTAGAAGAATTTTTTCGCGTAATCCCGACAAAGAATTTTTCGGTTACGGAGTTTTCTTTGTATTCAATTTGTCTTACCCTCGTTTACCGTAAGAGAACAAACGCAGTGCAAAATTTTTTAAAAGATATTCTCAAACAAGACGGAATCAGTTTAATCCGTCTTTCCGTAAGTGAATTAGAAAAAGTTTTCGAAAACGTTACCCGCTTTAACCTTGATTTTGATGATGCGTACCAATACACTGCGGCAGAAAAATATGATTTGCACATTGTAAGTTTCGATACCGACTTTGATACAACTCCGCGAGGACGGATGACACCGCAGCAAGTTTTGAAAACTATTACGAAACAAACATAATAACACATAAACTCTATAAAGTTTTTTATTGAAGAGCCGAAAACAAAATACTACACGAACTCAAATAGGAAACCACTATGAAACGTAACTATATCGTACTACTATTGTTATTGATGTTTTCTCAAAAGATTTTTGGGCAAAGCACTATACCATATCCGATTATTTTTGTTCACGGTTTAGTCGGCGACTTGAATACTTTTGGAGGTATTGATAACACTGCCGGACAAATTCAAAACATTTTTAACCTCAATTCGCAAAAAGTTTTTCATGTTTGTTTAAACCACGACCAAGACCTCGAAACAGCAACTTTGGGAAATGATGTTGTTCAAATTGGTTGGACGTATTTTGGACAAACGACACTTACTGCTCCCACGTTAACCGATAGAATTTTTGTTATCAATTTCGATGATGATGAATTTCAGAATGTTGCGGGACATGGCGACCATGATGGTTCTAACCAATCCGCGATTTACAAACAAGGTTTAGCGTTGAAGTTAATGATTCAAAGTGTTCTAATTACAACACAAACAAGTAAAGTTATTCTCGTTGGACATTCGATGGGTGGGTTAGCCATTCGTGAATATTTGCAACGGACAATTGACGGAACACCAAATACACAGCATAAATGGTGGGTAAATCCAAGCGATGCAATTTCCGGGCATAAAGTCGCAAGAGTGGTAACAATTGGAACACCACACTTAGGCAGCAATTCTTACACCGACCCAACACTTACAGAATCAATAAATGGTGGTAACAAGCCAGTGGATTTATTGCCAGACGAAAATGGAGAAGCATTGAGGGATTTAAAATACTCTTACGATTCTTATCCGCAATGCCCAAGTATTCCAACCGTCGGGATTTATCTTTTTGGAGGAAATGAAAATTGTATAGAAGGAACATTCCTTAATCCCACCTTTAAAAATGTTGATATAAATTGTAATGGAACAGAAAACGATGATATTACAGGAATTAATCTTTTGAATGGTACGAGTTTCAACCCTTCAATGCCACTACCAACGAATATAAGATATACGTGGATTACCTCAAACTCGCTTATGGGGGAATGTAGCGCTTGTTTAATTTCAGGTATTCCTAATGGAGTACCAGGGGATGGCGCAGTATTATTGGAAAAACAATGGCTGTACAATAATAGTAACCCGGAGCCATTAAACATTACTGATACTCTTTACTCAAACAAGAAACATACCAGTGAATCTCAAGATTACGTTTCCATCATTCGTGGGCTTGATGAACCGGATACTTATCAATTTGCGTACAAGATTGGATTTGATACTACCTATGATGGTTTAATAACATACCAACCAAATATGGTTGAAACTGATAGCGATTTTTACAAAGTTACACTGACAACTTCAGGCACGTTGAATGTTACTCTTACGGGAATTGGAGGAACGCTGGACGAAGGTGAAATTCGCAACTCGAATAATCAAGCGGTTCCGCAAACGGTGATTTCGCTCTTTCCGTATGTTATTTCTGCGGAGAATTTAAATAGCGGAACGTATTACATCAAAGTTTCGGGAACAGCAACGGCTACAAGTTGGCAATTTCCTTACAGTGTGAAAGCAACTGTTGTCGCTCCATCGTTTAATCCCCCAACGCTGCTTTTACCGGTTAACAATGCAACAAGTGTTTCGCTCACTCCAACATTAGATTGGAGCAGTGTTACCAATGCAGAAGGTTATACCGTTCAGGTTTCAGATGATAATAACTTTACAAATTTAATTGTAAATGAAAATGTAACCATGTCAACTTACACTATACCGAGCAGTGTGTTAACTAACAGCACAACATATTATTGGAGAGCACGCGCAAAACAAGGATTAGTGAATAGTGATTGGTCAACTGTTTTCTCGTTTGTAACAATTAACTCAACAACACTTGCAGCGCCAACACTTCTTTTACCGGTTAACAATGCAACGAATGTTTCACTTACTCCAACATTAGATTGGAGTACTGTTACCAACGCAGATGGTTATACCGTTCAGGTTTCCGTTAATAGTAATTTTACAAACACACTTGTAAATCAAGATATAACTCTATCAACTTACACTATTCCAAGCAGTGTTTTGGCAAACAACACAACATATTTTTGGAGAGCGCGAGCAAAGCAAGGATTAGTTAATAGTGATTGGTCAGCAGTGTTCTCGTTTGTAACAATTAACTCTACAACGCTTTCACCGCCAACGCTTATTTCACCGGTTAACAATGCAACGAATGTTTCGCTCACTCCGCCGTTAGATTGGAGCAGTGTTACCAACGCAGATGGTTATACCGTTCAGGTTTCCGTTAATAGTAATTTTACAAGCACACTTGTCAATCAAGATGTAACCGCGTCAACTTATACGATTCCCAATAGTATATTAGCAAACAGCACAACATATTTTTGGAGAGCGCGAGCAAAACAAGGATTAGTAAATAGCGATTGGTCAAGTGTTTTCTCATTTGTAACAATAGCAAACGCGCAGGGCTTTACCGAAGTCTTTGCAGGGAGTTTAACGGGAGTATGGGCTGGGTGTTCCGCCGCCTGGGGTGATTATGACAATGACGGAGATTTGGATATTCTCCTGACGGGACAGTCTGATAATAATGGTAATGTAATTTCCATAATTTATCAAAACACCGGAAGTGGCTTTACCGAAGTCTTTGCTGGGACTTTATCGCCAGCACTTATCACCGCCTGGGGTGATTATGATAATGACGGGGATTTGGATATTTTTCTGATGGGAAATAGTGGTTTCATTCCCAAAATTTATAAAAATACTGGAAGTGGCTTTACCGAAGTCTTTACGGGGATTTTAGCGGGAGCCAATCTTGCTTCCGTTGCTTGGGGCGATTATGATAATGACGGCGATTTGGATATTCTCCTGGCGGGGGGTTACATTTCCAAAATTTATCAAAATACTGGAAGTGGCTTTATTGAAGTTTTTGCAGGGAGTTTAACGGAGGTAGTTTGGGGTTCCGTTGCTTGGGGCGATTATGATAATGACGGTGATTTGGATATTCTCCTGACGGGATACGTTAGTAGTGAAGTTAACATTTCCAAAATTTATCGCAATACCGGAAGTGGCTTTACCGAAGTCTTTGCAGGGAGTTTAACGGGGGTAGTTTGGGGTTCCGTTGTTTGGGGCGATTATGATAATGACGGTGATTTGGATATTCTCCTGACGGGATACGTTAGTAGTGAATTTTACATTTCCAAAATTTATCAAAATACGGGAAGCGGATTTACTGAAGTTTTTGCTGGGAGTTTATTGGGAGCTGAAACTGCAGACTGGGGCGATTATGATAATGACGGGGATTTGGATATTCTCTTGGCGGGATACAATGGTGTTTTGGGTTACCTTTCCAAAATTTATCAAAATACGGGAAGCGGATTTACTGAAGTTTTTGCTGGGAGTTTACCGGGTGTTAATTCTGGTTTTGTAGCGTGGGGTGATTATGATAATGACGGCGATTTGGATATACTTCTGACAGGATACGCCGATTCAGTTGTCGTTTCCAAAATTTATAAAAATACTGGGACGACATTTAACACCCCGCCCATTACTCCATCAGGATTAAATGTTTCTATCTCTGGCTCCAACGCAACTTTACACTGGAATAAAACAACCGATGCACAAACTCCTAAGAATGGACTTACCTACAATCTGCGTATCGGCACATCACCAAACGGAATTAATACTCAATCCCCGATGGCAAATGTGAGCGACGGTTATCGCAGAGTTGTTCAGTTAGGAAATACCAATCACGATACAAGTTGGACGGTCAAGAATCTTGCAAATGGTACGTACTACTGGAGTGTGCAAGCAATTGATAATGCGTTTGCAGGTTCGTCGTTTTCTCAGGAAGAGACGTTCACAATTGTTCCTGTTGCTTCTGTGTTTTCTGTATCATCACCGAATGTTATATATGGAAACGTTTACGTAGGACAAACAAAAAAAGATAGTGTAACGGTTACGAATACAGGAAATGCCACACTGAGCATTTCTTCTGTAACATCCAACAATACGAAGTTTGCTGTTACGCCAACAAGCGCATCAATTTCCGCATCGGGGAGTAAGAAGTTTTACATTACGTTTGTGCCAACATTAGGAGGAGAACAAAGCGGAACGATTTCTTTTACTGATAATGCAAGCGGCTCTCCGCATACGGTGAGTGTGAGTGGAACGGGAGTACAACTTACTATTACCGCAACAACAGGAACAAACGGAAATATTTCTCCGTCGGGAAATGTTTTTGTCAATTATGGAGCGACTAAAATATTTACTATTTCTTCAAACACCGGTTATCATAGTGATAGCGTATTTGTTGATGGAGTTTTCATTGGCGCGGTAAATAGTTATCCGTTTGTCAATGTAACGGCGAATCATACCATCTCTGCACAGTTTGCAATCAATACGTACATCATTACTGCAACATCAGGAACAAACGGAAGTATTTCTCCATCGGGAAATGTTGTAGTCAATTACGGTGAAGACACAACATTTATTATTTCTCCAAGCGTCAATTATCATATTGATAGTGTTATTGTTGATAATCAGTTTAGTGGAAATGATACAACATACACGTTCACAAACGTTACGGGTAATCATTCGATTCGCGCTACGTTTGCAATGAATCTTCCATCGAAAGTTTTGTTAGTAACCCCCGCACACGACTCAGTAGTCAGCAGAGATAGTGTAAAGTTTGTGTGGAGAAAAGCATCGCCGTTTGTTTCTCAATATAACATAGAGCGTGCGTTCGATTCATTATTCACAAATGCAGTAATTGATTCCACTTCCGATACATCGCACATCATTAACGGATTAAGTAATAGCCAAACGTATTGGTGGAAAGTAAAAGCAAGAAATGAAAGCGGATTTGGTGAGTATAGCGAAGCACGAAAATTTAGTGTGGTTATTCTATCCACAAAAGATGAAATTGGTTTGCCAAAAGTTTTCGCGCTTCATCAAAATTTTCCCAATCCTTTCAATCCCATAACGGAAATACAATTTGATTTACCGGAAGAAGTTTTTACAACACTGAAAATTTACGATGTATTGGGAAGAGAAGTTGCAACGTTAGTGAATGGAATTGAAACAGCCGGATATAAATCTGTAAGGTTCGATGCTTCTTCATTCAATAGTGGAATATATTTCTACAAACTTACGGCAGGGAATTTTATTTCAGTGAAGAAACTTGTGCTGATGAAATAATGTTTTGCTCTCAAAGTAAAGATTAGTATTTTTTCCCCGACAAAAACAACATAAACTCTATGACAACTCAAATTCTCGTACAACAACTTAACGAAGAAGTAAAAACACTCCAACGCGATGTAACAGCGTTAAAAACATTATTCTTGCGTATCCTTGCTATTCCGGAAGAAACGCTCAATGAATATCAAAATGCGACTGCAATACAAAAGTCGTTGTTAAAAGCGCAAAAGACATTTCCGCGCTCGTAATATGGTCATCAATAAAACGGATGATTTTATTGCAAGTGTCGAGAAATTACCGAGCGATGCTAAACGACTTCTCAAACGGCAAGAGGAAATTTTTGAACATAACTGGCTTGATACTCGTCTTCACCTCAAGAAACTCAAAAATGAAGATGGCGTGTATTCTTTTCGGATAACGCGCCGATATCGGGTTCTCTTTTATTTTAGCAAAGGAGAAGCGGTATTTTTTGAAGTTGGACATCGAAAAGAAATTTACCGATGAAAAATAATGCAATAACGATTGTTCTTCCATTGTATATTTGGCTAAAGCCAATAGTATTATTATCAATTTTCCTCCACTATCTAAAGAGAATGTGTGATAATTCAATCAACCTTGATATGTCATTCCCACGAAAGTGGGAATCCATTTCATTTTCAAAGATTTTTAGATTCCCGCTTTCGCGGGAAAGACAGTTTCCTGGAATTTTCACACAGTCTCTAAAGATAGTGGCAATGGGAAAAACTTATTTTGATAATGACCTAAATGTGTCATTCCGAATTCCCGAATTCATTCGGGATGAGGAATCTTTTCTAAGTAATTGCTGAAATCACAAAAGATTTCTCGTCACTTCGTTCCTCGAAATGACACGGTTGTTTTTTTAGAAGTTTTATAAAGATTATAACTACATATTTACACAATAGATTTTTACACAACCAAAAGTGCTACTCACTTTTAAAGTGAGTAGCACTTGCAAACAATTTTTTAACAACTTATTTTATTAACCAACTCGGAGAATAACTATGACTAAACATATTTTTCAACTTATAATAATTGCACTATTTTATTTTACGCTGCAACAAACTGCAGGTGCAAGAGTATGGACAGTAAGCAACAACAGCGGAGACCATGCTAATTTTGCCACACTGCAATTAGCGCATGATGGAGCAAATAGCGGAGATACACTTTATGTTTTTGGAAGCGAGACCGTGTATAATAGTCTTACCCTAACTAAAAAACTTACAATAATTGGTACCGGATATTTTCTTACGCAAAATCCAAATACACAAGCAAGAAAACTAAACGCTCAAGCAAGTGCCATGAACTTTAAATCTGGCTCAGAAGGTTCTGAAGTAATAGGTATGCATATAGGTTCAGGCAACCAAATTTTTATAAATGCTAATAACATTACGTTAAAAAGAAACTACATTTACGGACAATTTATCATCGGAAAGGATACATTAGTTACAAATGTTTTTGTATTACAAAACTATATAGAGTATTGGTCTTCAGGAATCGAGATAAGAAATCTGTCGAGAAATATTTTTTTCTTCAATAACTATATAAGGGTATCAATCTCTGGTTACAATGGTCGGGACGTTGGAGTCCAAAACAATATTGTCTTTAATGGAATTTTTATACACTCTGCTTTTGTTCATAATAACATTTTAATTGATGGAGATGTATATGGTGAGAATAGTACAGTATCAAATAATTTATCTATTAGTAGCAGCGCCATAAACACAGTATTTGTTGATACGGGAAGTCCCGATGGAAAATGGAAACTCAAACCCGGTTCTCCCGCAATCGGCGCGGGTGTTGGCGGAGTTGATTGCGGTATGTATGGAGGCGATAATCCGTATGTGCTTTCGGGTATTCCGGCAATCCCGTCTATTTATTTCTTTAATGCACCCATCGAGGGAGGAAATCTATTGCCGGTGCAAATAAAAATAAAATCGAATAAGTAGAATATATGACTCCTACGGAGTTTGATGCGAGTAAGTTATCAAGCGGAATGTATTTCTATAACTTGTTGCGGGAAATCTTTCGTCAGGCTCAGGACAAGATTACGTTGCCACGAAGAAACTTTTGCTGATGAAATAAAGAACAGATACGGGAGAATTTTCTTATTTTCGTCCTGTAATTTTTAGAAAAAACTTTATGCAATCACCCATCAACACACAAGTAATAGATACCATTCTCGGAAAACCGGCGAAAAATGTCAACGTTGTTTTAGAAACACAAGCCGACAATAGCGAATGGAAAGAACTTGCGCGTTCTTCCACCAATACCGATGGAAAAATCGAGCAGTTGCTCCCGGAAAATTTTCCGTTGAAAGCGGGATTTTATTCGCTCATCTTCGACACGAAATCGTACTATCAAGCAATGGGACTCGAAACATTTTATCCCGTCGTTCCCATCATCATCGAAATAAAAAACCAAACGGAGCAAACACACATCACGCTCTCGTTGAGTCCATACGGATATTCAACGCATAAAGGAAGGTAAAGAGTCTTCTTCACCGCAGATTAGAGGATGTGTTGGATTATGAATTTTAGAAGAGATATCTTATGAGCATCTCTAAAAACTCTCTACGAGTCATAGACAAAAATGAATTTAAACGCAAAGGACACAAAGCAGGCACAAAGGTCGCAAAGTATTGAATGTATTCCCTTGGTGTTCTTTGTGAAAATACTTTGTGCTCTCTGTGTTTAAAAAATATAGTTTTTATTCCAAAGGAATCCCTTCGGGAGAGACGCCCTTATTATCCTTTTCATTCGCTCTACGAGTCATAGACGGTGAATCAACGCTATGAACATTTATTCCGAAATTCTCTCCGCGCTGGAAACCGAGGAACGCGTAATGCTCGCAACGATTATTTCCACTTCAGGTTCAACGCCGGCATCCGCTTTTTCAAAAATGTTAGTGAAAGAAAATGGAATTATTTCTATGGGAACGATTGGCGGCGGATGTATGGAGGGCGACGTTCTTCTCCATTCGCGGCGGCTTTTAGAAACGGGGAAAACGGAAATTCTCTCGTTTCATTTGAACGAAGACGACATCGAACACGGTTTAATTTGCGGCGGAAGTCTGGAGGTAATGATTGAACCGGTTACGCGCGGGCAGATTTCCCTTTTCAAAGAAATTCTCTCATCACAAAACGAGGGAAATGATACCGTGCTTGCAACGTTGGTTTCTTCAGAAGGAAAAGTTGTTCTTAAAAAGATTTTACGCAAAGAAACCTGGAGTAATGGAGAACTGTCCGAAGGACTCCTTTCGGAGGAGCAATGGAGTAAAGAGTTTGACTACTCCAACCCTCCAACCCTCCAACCCTCCGTTCTAAAAGCAGAAATAGAAAAAACCTTTTCAAGAAATGAGACGCGAAAAATAAAAACCCAAAACGGGACGTTGATTCTCGAACCGATTCAGGGAACACCCTCGCTGATAATTTTCGGCGGCGGACACGTTTCAAAATACATTTCTAAAATTGCCGCGATGTGCGGATTTCAAATTACGGTAATTGACGACAGGGAAAAATTTGCAAACAACCAACGATTTCCTGAAGCAAAGGAAACGTTCGCTCGTGATTTCAAGGATATATTTCAAACAATTATCGTAACGCAATCAACGTACATCGTTATCGTAACGCGCGGACATCAGTTTGACGAAGTGGTTTTGGAACAGGTAATAAAAACGAACGCAAAATACATTGGAATGATTGGCAGCAAACGGAAAGTGCTGGCGACGTACGAACATTTGCGGGCGAGAGGAATTTCGAACGAACAATTGAAACACATTCACTCGCCGATGGGAATCGAGATTGGCGCAACGACGGCGGAAGAAATCGCGGTGAGCATTGTGGCGGAAATGATTCGTGTGCGGCGTGGGGGAAAAGAGGTACTCTCGCATAAATCCGATTCACTGAAAGAATATCTGCAATGAATATCAATATCAAATTTTTTGCGGCAGCAAAAGAGGTCGCAGGGAAAGAAGAAATGCAATTTTCGCTTCCTTCCTCTTCCACCGCATCATCGCTTTTGGATTTACTCGTTGAACAATTTCCCGGACTGCAGGAATGGAAACAGTACGTTCGTGTTGCAGTGAATCAGGAATACGTTTCGCTCGATTACGCGTTGAATGAAAATGACGAAGTTGCAATTATTCCGCCGGTAAGTGGAGGATGAGTTCATTTTATATTTTAGATTTGAGATGATAGAAATAGTTTCTGAAAAAATTGACATAACAAAAATTCTGCAAAGCGTGGAAGATAATTCTGCCGGAGGAATTGATATGTTCATCGGAACAACGCGCGATAATTCAAAAGGAAAAAGCGTGTTGCGTTTGGAGTATGAAGCGTACATTCCGATGGCATTGAAAAAAATGAATGAAATTGCCGGTGAAGCAAAAACGCGATGGAACATCAAAAAAATTTCCCTTGTTCATCGGATTGGGAAAGTGGAAATCGGCGAAGCGAGTATTGTGATTGCCGTTTCTTCCCCTCATCGCAAAGAAGCGTTTGAAGCGTGTCGTTATGCAATTGACACGTTAAAAAAGATTGTACCGATTTGGAAGAAAGAATTTTTTGAGGATGGTGAGGTGTGGGTGGATGCGCGGGAGGAGAAGATACTTTCGTGATAATTATTTTAAGAATCGGCGATACCTGATGTGAATGATTGCAATATATTTTACCATAAAATTTTTAATTCACCCTATTGAAAAACAAATCAAATAATCTCTAAAACTATGAAACGAACAATCAGCATACTTATACTTATAACGGCATTTGCTTTCGTCTTGACAAATGCTCAGGATAAAATGGAAAAGAAAGACGAAATGATGAAAAAATCGGAAATGATGGAAAAGAAGATGATGAAACGAAGCGATATGAAACATGATGAAATGGGAAAAATGAAATCATATATGTGCAGCGATGAAAAATGCGGGTTTATGGTGCAAAGTCCCGATGAAGAGGAAGTGATGTCCGCAACGAAAATGCACGGCAAAAAACATCACGATGTTGAAATGACAGACGAGATGGTAAAAGAAAAAATGGGCGGCGATATGATGAAAGGCGATGGAATGAAGAGAGGAAAAAGAATGCGCCGAGACGATATGATGAAAAAAGAGGAAATGATGAAGAAAGACGAAATGAAGAAATAATATATTTTTCAGAAAGCGATTCCCGGTTGAGGGAATCGCTTTCTTTTTTCCGCTCCATTCTATTATGAACGAACCAACGAAAACTATTTCTGTAAAGCGGAGAAAACTTCTCCAGCTTTCACCGCTTGTTTTATTCGCGGGCTGCGATTATTCTGCAAAAGGAAACGTAGATTCTTTCCTTACGTCCTTTCAAAAATTTACCGATTGGACGCAAGAAAAAATATTCGACCCGAATAAACTTGCGACGGAATATTCCGATGAAGAGGTAACGCCGATTGAGGGTTTTCGCGTGAATGGCTACGATACGGATGAACCGGATATTGATATGGAAAACTGGAGTCTGACCGTTGAGGGGCTTGTGAAAAATCCCGGCGAATATTCGCTTGAGCAAGTGCAATCGTTTCCTAAAAAAGTGATGAACACAAGACATTGTTGTGTCGAGGGTTGGAGTATGATTCCGAAATGGGGAGGAACAAGAGTAAGAGATTTTATGAAATCGGTTGGTGTTGATGAAAAAGCAAAATATGTTGCCGTTGAGTGTGGCGATGATTATTTCACTTGTTTCTATATGCCAAGTTTTCTTCACGCACAAACATTACTTTGTTATGAAGCGTACAATAAGCCGCTTTCTCTTCAACATGGAGCGCCGGTGAGAATCGTGATGCCGACAAAACTCGGCTATAAATCTGCGAAGTGGTTAAATAAAATCATTGTAACGAATGAAAAACCCGGCGGGTACTGGGAAGACCAGGGGTACGATTGGTTTGCAGGAATATAAAAGAGAATTTCAATGTAGAATGATGAAGTGAGGATGTATGCGCTGGAAACTTGAACATTGGATATTGAACATTGAATATTCTACATTTGATACACTCTCAACACCAAGAGTTCAATGAAATCAATTGTCATTTTTTTGTTAGCATTTTCTTTACTCTCCTGCGAAAAGAAAATCAACGTGGTTGCAATGAACGATAAGACAAAAATATTTCACAAACAAGATTGTCCGAAATTAATGATGGCGAATGTTCGGTTGATTACTGTTGAAGAAGCAAAACAGCGTGGAGGAAAACCGTGTCCGAATTGCAAACCCGAAACACGATGAATAACACAGAAAAAGAATTTCACCATCCGCCCATCATTCGCATAACACATTGGCTCAATGCAATTGCGTTGCTGATAATGATAACGAGCGGGTTACGGATTTACAACGCTTCGCCGATTTTCGATTTCAGGATTCCATCGGTGTTTACCCTCGGCGGATGGCTTGCGGGAGCGCGTCAGTGGCATTTTTTCGGAATGTATTTGTTTACTGTTAATGGAATTATTTACCTTCTGTATAACCTGTTCACGAAACATGGACGGGAGACAACGCTCTTTCGAAAAAAAGATGCTGCCGGAATTATCCCAATGATGAGATACTATGCGGGGTTGCAAAAAGAACATCCGCCGCAACGGAAATACAATGCCTTACAAAAATCTGCTTATACCGTAGTTCTCCTTCTTGGTTTTGGCGGAATACTTTCTGGGATTGCTATTTATTTGCCCGTGCAGTTATCATTTGTTACTGCATTGTTTGGAAATTATGATGCAGCGCGCGTGTGGCATTTTCTTTTTATGGGTGCGCTGGTGCTCTTTACAATCGGGCATTTGTTTATGGTTGTAATATCGGGATGGAGCAACTTCCTTTCGATGTTCACGGGGTGGGGGAGGAAATACTCTGAGCCACCTACTTTGTAACGCGTACAAAAACAACATTGAGTGATTTGCTCAATGTTGCAAGCGTGTTGGCAAGGTCATTAACGAAATTAGGAATGAAAATATACTGACCGTTACTTTACAACCATAAGTTTTTTTGATTGGATAAAAATTTGTTTCCCGTCACGCAAAACAAGTAAACGATAAAAATACACTCCGCTTGAAACATTCGAGGCATTCCAATCAACCACGTGATTTCCCAATTCTAATTTTTCATTGTTCAAAAGAGTTTTTACTTCTTGTCCCAAGATGTTGTAAATTTTGAGTGTAACAGTTGAATTGTGGGGAAGAAAAAACGAGACCGTTGTTTTTGGATTAAATGGATTGGGGTAGTTTTGAGAAAGAAGAAAGTTTGTGTTCTGTAATGGAACATCTTTTATGGCGGTTGTAGGAGACGAAAAATGTAAAAAAGGAACATCGCTTAATCCCTTACAACCCCAAATGCGAATCGGGCTTTTGGTTATTATATACGGAGAACCAAGAAATGCATTATTGATTTTCCGAGCAACAGAATCAAGCGCATTATAATCAAAACCAAAGTCAAAAAAAGAAAGCGCGGAATCTATCTTTGCGGAAATTTGATAAATCGTATAACCGTTGAATGGGTCAGAGGGATTAGCGTTATCAAAGTATTGTAGGTAACCGAAGCGCCGGGGCGTAATATTTAATTCGCTTGCAAAAATGTTCATCTTCAGGGCAATTTGTTCTCCTGCCAAATGATTTTTATGGCGTGAATAGTACGGGTTAATTCTCTCGCCGGTTGTGCTATCTGCCCACCACGTAGAATCGTAATTAAGAAAAGGTTTGGCTGCGGCGGAACTGTCCAAGTAAGTTCCATTGATAATTGAATTTTGAGTAGGAAGGAAGCGGAGCAATCGGTTATACCATGAAATTCGAGCAAAACCATAAAAAGGTGGAAATGGTGATGGCGGCACTATATCGGATTTTACACCGAGGATAAGGTCGTTTGTTGTAGATAAATCTTTTTGCCGCAAAACTGAATCTCGAACATTTGCCCAAGACCATCGTCCTGTCGAGTCGGGATTACGTTTTAGTACTGCCAGTACGAGAGTTTCCTGAGGAACGGTACAAAAACTCGGCTGAACAAGGGAATAAAAATTATTTGCATAAGAAATTCCTTTTCCTTGTTCAGGGTCTATCGTTATTTGTATTGTTCTTGTGCCAAGCACTTGCTGTGAACTTCCGCCGAAACCAGCAACAGCAGAATACCAATATGGTTTTCCGGAATCACAAACGATTGTAAATGTTTGAGCAGCCACGCCAAGATTGCGAAAACTGTAAAATCCCAAATCGTTAGTAAGTGTAGATTCTACGAGGGCATCTCCTACAAAGCGAAATAATCTCCAATCCCCCTTTCCTTCTCTGTCGTGCGACGTTGCAGTATCGCCATCAAAATCTTCAAGCACTTGTCCGGTAATTGCGCTCGTCGTCGTAAAATATTTTGCCGTAAGTCCGTTTGTGCCGTTCGTTCCTGTTATATACACAGAGTTTGCCGCATCGAGAGTTATTGCGGTAAGGAAATCATTGTTGCTATTTCCATCGAGTTGTATATCCCATATTTTCGTACCGTCGAGATGATTCAATTTTGCAGCATAGAAATTTTTCAAACCTGTTGCAGTATCAGTAGAAATATATCCACCGACGTACACTGCAGAATCGCTTCCGATTGAAACAGCAATTCCTCTATCAATCGAACTTGTACCAGCCAAAGGTCCGTTTATTTGTTTTGTCCAAATTGTGTCTCCGGTGCTGCCACGATACTTTATTGTAAAAATATTTTCGCGTTCAATACCATGGTAATTCGTTCCTGTTATATACACATTATCCTCATTGTCTATTGCTATATCTGTAGGAATTTCATTCAAACCAACTAAAAAATTGTACCGTTTATTCCATAACACCTCGCCGTTGAGTGAATATTTTATCGTACGAAAATCGGCATCGGAATTTCTCGAAACACCTGTAACAATAACATTATAGCTATCATCTACAACTAAGTCCACAACCTGGTCAATCTGAATATACAGTGGGACGGTATAACGACGTGTCCAAACCGTATCTGCTGAATTTCCGCTATGCGATAGTAGGACAGTAAAAAAATCAAAACTGGAGCCCGGTCCTGCACTGTAACCTCCAACATAAATTCTCCCCGCGGAAGCAACTCCAATACAAGTTCCTACGTCACTTCCTGTACCGCCATCTACAGTTTTTATCCATTGCGCAGTTGTCAAATTCGTACCGCTCGTTGCAGAATCGTACTTGATTACTACGAGGTCGGAAATTCCAGAAATAATTTCAACAGAACCGGTTACAAACACATTTCGATTTTTGTCAAGTACAAGAGCAAGCGCTTCATCAAATCCGGTTTGCCTATAACTGTAATTTCGATCCCAAAGAATGCTGCCACTCGCTCCATTAATTTTCGCTGTATAAATGTTTGCGTGTCTTGATAAACCGGAGAAATACATTCTACCACACGCATAGAGATTTCCTTCATCGTCAATTTTCATATCAGCGAGCGAATCATTTCCATCATTGTAAAAATTGTTTCTCCACAAAAGCATTCCATCTGCATTGTATTTGAGAATTACCCAATCGTGGTTAGAGGGGAGGGATTCGTTCATAACTCCGCCAACAATCACATTCCCAGAACCGTCAACGAGAATTGCAACGGGAGAAAAAGCTTGTTCACTATCAGCCCATGCTTGTGTTACTTGCGCAGCTACCTCCGAAAGGCGAACACCCAAGAGAAGAAAGAAAAATACAATAAAGTTTTTCATAGTGGTCTCCTATAAAGCGAAACAAAGTTAGTTTTTGTTCTGGCAAAATATAGGGAGTTCCTTTCGCAATTCAAATTCAGAAAATGGTTTGTGATTCCGGGCGTAAATTGTTTCCCTCTTTCCAAAGTGGTATATTTTCCGCGTTAAAATTCAGATACGACCAATCAATATTTTTTATGGAACAACTTCTGACTAAAGCGTTTGAACGGGCATCGCAACTTCCAAAACCGCTGCAAGAAAAAATTGCAGAAGAATTATTGGAAGACATCGAAGCCGAACTCAAATGGGATTCAACACTCGCAAAATCACAAGACAAACTTGAACAATTAGCGGAAAAAGCGTTGACAGAATTTAAGTCGGGAAAAACAAAACAATTGGGTTTTGACGAGTTGTGATTTCTCATCTTTCTGTTGATTTTATTGATTGCTTTGAACGCTTGCCCGATAGAATCAAAGACAAAGCGCGTCAATCATATAAACTTTGGAAAAATAATCCGAATCACCCAAGTCTTGATTTCAAAAAAGTGAATCAGAAAAAATCTATTTATTCCACACGCGTAGGAATTGGATGGAGAGCGTTGGGAGTACGGGAAGATGAAACAATCATTTGGTTTTGGATTGGCTCGCACACTGAATACGACAAAATTTTGAAACTACTGTAAAATAATTTTGAAAAATATTTCTTTGAATAAACTTACATATAAACTCTCTCCTTCTTCAACAACGCAGCAACTTAATTCACATTACCAAAAAACGATTTTGGAAAATGGCATTCGTGTTGTTACGGAACATATTCCCTGGGTTCATTCTGCTTCGATTGGGGTGTGGTTCGATGCAGGCTCGCGCGATGAAAACAAATCGAACAGCGGCATTGCGCATTTCCTTGAGCACATGGTTTTTAAGGGAACAAAGAATTTTTCCATCAAAGAAATTTCGCAAAGTTTGGAATCGGTTGGCGGATATTTAAATGCCTTCACGACGAAAGAGCAGACGTGTTTTCTCGCGAGAATGTTGGATGAACACATCGAGCAAGCGATTTCCGTGATTTCCGATTTGGTGCAACATCCGACGTTTCCCGAAAAGGAATTGAAGAAAGAAAAATTCGTCGTGCTGGAAGAATTGAAAGACGCGGAAGACGATGCGGAAGATTTCACTCAAGAAATGTTGGAGAAAGAATTATTTCCGAATCACCAACTCGGCGTTCCCGTGATTGGAACAATGGCGAGTGTAAAAAGTTTTTCGCGTGAGAAATTGATTTCGTTTGCGAAAGAAAATTATATCCCGTCGAAAATGGTAATTGCCGCAGCGGGAAATTTGCAACACGAAACGATTGTTGCTTTGGTGAGAAAATATTTTCAATTGGAATTTGAATTGAATCATTTGCAGAAAAGAATTATTCCACCAAAACACACAAACGGAAAAAAAATAATTTTAGAAAAACCGATTCAGCAAGCGCATTTATGTTTGGGAACAACATCGTTCAATGTTCATCATAAACTTCGCTATTCATTTTTGGTTTTGCATACGTTACTCGGCGAAGGGATGAGTTCACGCTTGTTTCAAAACATTCGCGAGAAATATGGGTTTGCGTACACGGTGTATTCGTTTCTCAATTTTATGCGCGATACAAGCACGTTCGGCGTGTATCTCGGAACGGATGAGAAGAATATCGAAAATGCAGAAGAACTTGTGTGGAAAGAATTGCACAAACTTTCTGCTAAACCGATTTCCAAACAAGAACTCGCGCGAACAAAATCGCAACTCAAAGGAACGATGATGTTGAGTTTGGAAAGTATGAGCAACAGAATGATGCGCCTCGGAAGTGATGAACTCTATTTTGGCGAACAAACTTCTCTTTCCACAATCACCAAACGCATTGATGAAGTTACCGTAGAAAGTGTTTTGGAAACTGCGCAAAAAGTAATTGATGTGAAAAATTTTTCGACGGTGGTGTTGAAGCCGGGGAAGTAACGATGGCAGTAATCTCAATGTTCTACGGTTTGATTGTTTCTATGTACTTTTATGACAATCGCCAGCATCACATTCCGCATATTCACGCAAAGCATCAGAATGATGAAGCAGTTTTTTCTATCAATGATGGAACTATACTTGAAGGAAAACTACCATCGAATAAGCGAAAACTTGTCGAAGCATGGATTGAAATTCACAAAGAAGAACTCATGGCGGATTGGGAGTTGGCAATTTCAGGAGAAAACGTTTTCAAAATTGAACCATTAAAATAATCGTTATGAATCCAAGAATAATAAACGTAAAACCAAACGAAGATTATACCTTGCTATTATCTTTTGAAAACGGAGAGCAAAAACTTTTCGATGTAAAACCATATTTGGATAAAGGAATTTTTCGGGAATTGAAAGATGAATCTCTTTTCAAAACTGTTCGTCCGTTTCTTGGAAGTATTCAATGGAAGAACGGACAAGATTTATGTCCCGATACATTGTATTTAGATAGTAAATAATTTCAATTTGTGACTGAAATTGTTCGTTCTAAAAATAATATTCCCATTCGATTAACGGAAGAACGATGGATTCATATTACAGAAGAACATTCGGAAATGGCTGGATATTTTTTTGACGTTCTTGAAACGATAGAAAACCCGGTAATTATTTTTGAAGGTAAACACGATGAGAAAATTGCAGTCAAAGAAATTGAAAAAGGAAAATTTCTTTTAGTTTTCTACAAAGAAATTCAACGAGATGATGGTTTTATTATCACCGCATTTTTTACACGACAGAAAAAACAATTAGAGAAAAGAAAAATTTTATGGTCTCAACAGAAGTAAGAGAAATACTCAATGCTGTTCCGCAACTTGTTGGAATGCCGTTTCCGCGCGTGTGGTCAAGTTACGACAAAGAAGCGGATGTGTTATATTTGAATTTCAAAAAGCCAAGCCACGCCGACGATAGCGAACTTACCGATGAAGACGTCATTATCCGCTACGAACAAGGTGAAGTTGTTGGCATTACAATTTTGAATGCAAGTAAAAGAAAATAATTCTTGATTTTATGAATGTAACCATTACATTAGACGGTCAGCAACTCGAAACTGATTCGTCGAAAACTATTATTCAAGCGGCAAGAGATAACGGAATTGCGATTCCGAATTTTTGCTGGCATCCGGCATTATCCATTGCGGGAAATTGTCGCATTTGTCTTGTGGATTCCGGAATGCCGAAGAAAACGCGCGAAGGACAAATCGAACGCGATGCAAGCGGAAATGCAATAATAATGTACGCGCCGAAATTACAAATCGCTTGCCAAACAACAGTTGCGGATGGAATGGTAGTGCAATCGAAATCGCCGAAGGTCATTAACGCGCGCGAAGCCGTGATGGAATTTCTGCTCATCAATCATCCGCTCGATTGTCCGATTTGCGACGAAGCCGGCGAATGTAAATTGCAAGAATACGCATACAAACACAGCGTCGGTTACAGCAGATTTGAATTTGAAAAAGTTCGCAAACCAAAACGCGTTGATATCGGAACAAACGTTATGCTCGATACAGAGCGTTGCATTATGTGTTCGCGCTGCGTTCGTTTCTGCGATGAAATTGTGAAAGAGACATCGCTCACGTTCTCCAATCGCGGCGACCATGTTGAACTTACAACATTTCCCGGAACTTCGCTCGACAATGATTACTCGATGAACACGATTGATTTGTGTCCCGTTGGCGCGCTCACGAGTAAAGATTTTCGTTTCAAAGCGCGTGTGTGGGAAATGTCGTCAACGGATTCTGTTTGTGTTGGATGTTCGCGCGGATGCAACACAACAATCGGCGTTCGCAACAATGAAGTTTTGCGATTAACGCCGCGTTTCAACGACGATGTTAATAATTATTGGATGTGCGATAACGGAAGATTGAACACGTTTAAAAGTGTGAACGCAGAAACCCGTATCAAAGCGCCGATGATTCGCAAAGAAGGAAAACTTGTTGAAGTCGGTTGGGATGAAGCGTTTGCAAAAGTTGCATCGGAACTTCGCCGGTTTCAGAAAAATGAAATTGCAGTTCTCGGTTCCGCGTTTGCAACAAACGAAGATAATTTTCTTTTACAAAAATTTGCAAAACAAGTTCTCGGAACAAAGAATCTTGATTTCTTTCAACACATAAAAGATGGCGATGAAGACGAACTTCTCATTCGCGCAGATAAAACGCCGAATAGTTTCGGAACAAAAGAAATGGGCGTTGGAAATGGAAATGCAGAAAATATTTTAAACGGAACAATTAAAGTTTTGTATTTGCTTGAAGATAACATTGCGGAAAATTCTGATGTTGCAAACCTTCTTTCAAAATTAGATTTCCTCGTTGTTCATTCATCGAATCACAATGAAACGACGAAACTTGCCGATGTTGTGTTTTCTGCTTCAACATACGCGGAAAAAAACGGAACGTTCACAAACTTTCAAGGAAATGTGCAGCGCATTCGTCCCGCAGTTGCAACGCTGGAACAAGACCGCGCGCTCGATGGATTTGCGATGAGTCGTTTGGATAAATTCGGTTCGCAATTTGATAGATGGATGAAAGGTGAAAAACGCGACGCTCGTTCTTCGTGGAAAATTATTTCGGGAGTTGCCAACGCAATGAACGCAAAATGGAAATACAATTCCGCCGAAGATGTGTTCAAAGAAATTGCGAATACGGTTTCAAGTTTTCAAGGAATGAGTTATTTTAAGATGAGAAATAAGGGAATGAAGTTGAATAGTAATTCGGTGGTTGAAAAAGGGGTGTAAGTTTTTATGCCAGAAATAAGTAGATTTTTCGGAATCATAATTACGATGAAGGCAAACGACCACAATCCTCCGCATTTACACGCAAAGTATCAAGATGAGCAAGCAATTTTTGATATTCAAAGTGGCGAAATTCTGCGGGGAAAATTTTCTGAGCGAGCAGCTCGATTAGTTCAAGATTGGATTCAATTACATTCTGTTGAGTTAATGGTTGATTGGAATTTGGCATCAAAAAATCAACTTATTTTTCCAATAACACCTTTAAAATAAATATGATTATGGACGAATGGATTACAATTACTTCCGTAGAAAATAAAAGCAATTACATTTTACGGTTAACATTCAGCGACGATTGCGTAAAAGAAATTGATATGTCGGATTTGAAATATCTTTCCGGTGATTTTTCTGTTCTCAACAACGAAGAAGATTTTCGGAAAATAAAAATTGTTGACGATGGCAGAGCGTTGCAATGGGAATGTGGTTACGATAATTGCGCGGATGAACTTCGTTACTTTCGTGATTACATTTTTGCAGAAGGTTTAGAAAATTCTTCGTTTGAATTAGAAAAAGAAAATGTTATCGCTTAACTTTTCAGCCACGAATTTCACGAATTTTCACTAATGTGGTTTGTGCTAATTCGTGAAATTAGTGGCAACAAAAAATAAAAATTATGTTTGAACTTTTCATCATCAGCACCATCAAAATCGTCGTAATGTTAATCGTATTATTAACCACTGCGGCGTATATGGTTTTAGCGGAACGACGAATCAGCGCGGCTGTGCAAGATAGAATCGGTCCCAATCGCGTTGGATGGCAAGGGTTTTTGCAGCCGCTCGCCGATTTAGTAAAACTTGTTACGAAAGAAGACATTGTTCCGAAAGCGGCGAACAGATTTATTCACGACCTCGCGCCGATTATTTCCGTGTTCATTGCGCTTACAACATTTGCTGTTGTTCCGTTCGGAAATACGATTGAACTTTTCGGAAGAACAATCAAATTGCAAATCGCCGACGTGAACATAGGCATTCTCTACATTCTTGCGCTCGCTTCGGTTGGCGTGTACGGAATTACGCTCGCCGGTTGGTCATCGAACAATAAATATTCGCTGCTCGGCGGAATGCGTTCATCTGCGCAAATGATTTCCTACGAACTTTCGATGGGACTTTCGATCATCGGCGTGGTGATGATTTCTTCTTCGCTGCAACTCGATAAAATTGTCGAAGCGCAAACCGGTTACGTTCTCGGTTTTCTTCCGAAATGGAATATCGTTTTACAACCGATTGGTTTCATTACGTTTCTTGTTTCGTCTTTTGCGGAAACAAATCGCACGCCATTTGATTTGCCCGAAGCGGAACCGGAACTCGTCGGCGGTTATCACACGGAATATTCGGGATTGAAATTCGGTTTATTTTTTCTCGCGGAGTATTGTAATATGGTTGTCGCAAGCGCAGTGATTACAACGCTGTATCTCGGCGGTTGGCAATTTCCGTACGTTGAATCATTTGGATTTTCTCCGTTCGTTGTAAGTTTATTGCAAGTCGGAGCGTTTGCGATAAAAGTTGGAGCGCTTTTATTTTTCTTCATTCTCGTTCGCTGGACTGTTCCGCGTTTTCGTTACGACCAACTGATGAATCTCGGATGGAAAGTTATGCTCCCGCTTGCGTTGGCAAATATTGTGGTTACGGGAATATTTTTGTTGATGTGAGGGAAGAAATTTTAGATTTTAGAATTCAGATTTTAGATTGAACGTTTCGCAAAGAGAATAAACTCGAACCTTGTAACTCTAAACCTCAAACTTTTTTATGAACACACAACCAATTTCTTTTTCAGATATTTTGCAATTAAGCGTTTCCGAACGCATTCAACTTGTCGAAGATATTTGGGATAGTCTTCGAGAAGTTCCGGATGAATTTGGATTAAGTGATGCTCAGCGAAAAGAACTTGCGCGAAGAGCGGAAGAATTTTATAAAAATCCCAACGAAGGAATTCCTTGGAAAACGTTGAAAGCCAATCTTCTCAATAGCAAGTGAAGTTAGAGAGTTTAATACGCTCTGATGCACAACGAGAAATTACAGAAACATTTCAGTGGTATGAAAATCAGAGTAACGGTCTCGGTACAGAATTCCTCCGTGCTGTTGATGCTGCAATTGCTTCGATTGAACGATTTCCTAAAGCATTTCCAAAAGTTGAAGGTGAAACAAGAAAAATTTTGTTACGAAGATTTCCTTACGCTATTTTTTATATTGTTCACCTGGATATAATTGCAATAACCGGATGTTATCATCAAAAACGCCATCCGGAAATTTGGCGAAACAAATCGTAGCGACAAATAACGAATAACTCTTTTATGAAAGACAACGGACAAACAACAAAACAAGTTCGCAACGAAAACCTATCGTTTTTGCAGCGAACATATATTCCCGAAATTGCAAAGGGATTAGTTCTCACGTTTGGAAAAATGTTTGGGAAAAAATTCACTCGGCAATATCCCGAAGAACGATGGACTCCTCCGGCATCATTTCGCGGAAGACCGGTTCTCGTGCAAGAAGAAAACGGAACAGAACGCTGCGTTGCGTGTGGATTGTGCGCGCGCGTTTGTCCCGCATTAGCAATTGAAATGCAAGCGAGCGAAACACCGCTCTACGATAAAGAACGTTATCCCGTAAAATTTGAAATCAATATGCTTCGCTGCATCTTCTGTGGATTTTGCGAAGAAGCGTGTCCCGAAGAAGCAATCGTTATGAGTGATGAGTACGAACTTGTGTTCGATAAAATGGAAGATGCAGTTTTCGGAAAAGATAAACTCCTCATCCCGAAAAAGAAATTACAAAAGCGTTTGGATTTTTTGCGCGAATATAAATGAAACTCCCGATTGATGTAACAATTTCAAAAGAGAAACTTACCAATTATCTTTTGGAATTGAGAATCGAAGATGACAAATCAAAATTTCTTTTACAAGCGGGATATGAAATAGAACTTTGGAAACAATTAGAAGAAGATTTGCGAACGCAAATATTGACACAAGAAGCAACATTGATTGAACAAACTACTTTCGGAGATGTGTATGAAATACTTGGAACTCTGCAAGGACTGAATGGACGAAAACTCAACGTTGTAACTATTTGGATGACAGAATACAAAACTCAGAAAACAAAATTTATCACACTCTTTCCCGATAAGGAAAAATGAAAATGAATTATAACCTTTTTACCCGTGTTGCACTTCGAGAAGATTTATTGCGATACAATCTTCAACGAGGAGACATTGCGACCATCGTAGATAAGCACGTAGGAAATAATAATGAAATTGGCTATTCTCTTGAAGTCTTTAATGCACTTGGCGAAACGATTTCTGTTGTCGTAGTTTCCGAAAATCAAATTGAACCGCTGATGAAAAATGAAATTCTTCATGTTCGCCAATTAGAAGTCGCATAAATCTTCTTTAAAGTTATATGAAAATTTTTCTTTACACATTCTTACTTTTTTTCGGAACAATGACCAACTCCATTTCCCAACTCAACATTCCTTTTGAAAAATATGAACTTGCAAACGGCTTGCAAGTTATTCTGCACGAAGACCACACGGTACCGATTGTGTCGGTAAATATTTATTATCACGTTGGCGGCGCGAATGAAAAACTTGGACGAACCGGTTTCGCGCACCTCTTCGAGCATCTGATGTTTGAAGGAAGCGAGCACGTGAAAGACGGAATGTATGACCAAATCGTTGATGGTTCCGGCGGACAAAACAATGGTTCGACTGGATTCGATGCAACAAATTATTGGTCAATCGTTCCGGCAAATTATCTTGAATCTGTTCTCTGGCTCGAGTCCGATAGAATGGGATTTCTGCTTCCGGGAATTACGCAAGATAGATTAGATTTACAGCGCGACGTTGTAAAAAACGAACGCAGACAATCGTACGAAAATCAGCCGTATGGAATGTCGTGGATGAAAATTTTTGAATCGCTCTATCCAGCGGGCGTTCCGTACAATTGGCTTCCGATTGGTTCGCAAGAAGATTTAACTGCCGCTTCGCTCGATGACGTAAAAGATTTTTTCAGAATTTATTATGCGCCGAATAACGCAAGTCTCGTTATCGGCGGCGATATTGATGTTCTGAAAACAAAACAACTCGTAGAAAAATATTTCGGTGGAATTGCAAAAGGAAAAGAAATTCAGCGACCAAATCCAACGAATGTTTCGATTAAAGAAACAAAGCGAATGGTGCTCGAAGATAATGTTCAACTTCCGCGATTATATATGTTTTGGCTTTCCACTTCAATGTTTGGAAAAGAAGACGCGTCGCTTTCGCTGCTTTCCGATATTCTGACGGGAGGAAAAAATTCTCGTCTGTACAAATCGCTTGTGTATGAAAAACAAATTGCGCAAGATGTTTCTGCGTTTCAAGATGGCAATGCGCTTTCGGGAGATTTCGGAATTATTGTAACGGCAAAAGAAGGACACACGCTTTCCGAAATGGAACAAGCAGTGAACGAAGAACTGGAAAAAATAAAATCGAACGGAATTGAAGAACGCGAGTTGCAGCGTTCAAAAAATAGTATTCGTGCGAATTTTATTTACGGATTGCAAAACGTTGGCGGGTTCGGAAGCAAGACAGACCAGATGAATCGCTACAATACATTCTTCGGAAATCCCGGACGCTTCAACGAAGATTTGCAACGCTACGAAACTGCGTCTGCAAACGATATTCAAAACGCAGCAAAGAATTTTCTCGATATGAATAAACGTGTTGTGTTGAGCATTGTTCCAAAGGGAAAATTGGAGTTGCAAGCGAAGTAATTTTCTTTTTTTCATTTAAAGGAATTTATTTTGAAATTACCTAATGGCGAACAAGCAATAATTCCCGAAGCAAAACTCGAGGAATATTGTTTAAATCCGCTTCACCCGGACGGAAAACATAAAGCGAAAGTTTTTGAAAAAGCGTTGGGATTTTCAATTTCGGAAAGCGATGAATTGAGAAAATTAGTTTTAGAATCTGCCGAGATGGGAAACGTAACAAAACAATCAAAGAATAATTTTGGAACTCTTTACCGCGTTGAACATACTGTGCAAGGATTGTTACAAGAAGAAATTCTTGTAACATTATGGATTATTCCAAATATAGAAACACAACCATACTTAACTACTTCATACATCAAAACTCGAAAGGGTAAATAATGATTCACCTCCATGATTTTGTCGCACTTTTAGACAATATTCCTAACACAACCATTATTAGAGGAACGACGGGAACGGTTGTTTCTCAACTTTCTGATAATTTTTTTCTTGTTGAATTTTCAGATGAGAACGGAGAAGTGTTTGAACAACTTCCTATTCAACAAGATAGTTTGCTGGTGTTACATCGCATCAGCGAAAACGCAGAATTTGCAAATCCGTAATTGTTTTCCATTGACTCAACGATACGATGAAAATAATTTTTATACATACACTCATAATTTTACTAATGATAACCAACTCATTCACACAGTTCGATAGAACTATTCCACCGAAACCGGGAACATTGCCATCACTTACTCTTCCAAACATTCAACGCGCTGAACTTGCAAACGGATTAAAGATAATGATTGTCGAACATCATAAACTTCCCGTTGTAACAGTGCAACTTATTTTACAAAGCGGCTCATCGCTTGACCCAGCTGGAAAATCCGGTGTTGCGCGATTTACAACTTCGATGATTGATGAAGGAACGCCAACAAAAAATTCACTTGAGATTGCTGATGCGTTTGATTTTCTCGGTGCGCAGTTTTCGGCTTCTGCCAATTTTGATGGAACGTATCTTTCGCTGACAACATTGAAAGAACATCTCGATGTAGCAGTTGAAAATTATGCCGAAGTTCTGCTCCATCCGACATTTCCACAAAAAGAATTTGACCGCTTACAGAAAGAACTTCTCACTTCGCTTTCACAACAAAAAGACCGCGCTCCCGTTGTTGCCTCGAATGTCTTCAACAAAATACTGTATAACAATCATCCGTACGGAAATCAAGTAAGCGGAGATTCCATCAGTGTTGCAAATCTTTCTTTGAACGATGTTCAACAATTTTATAATTCGTACTATGCGTCAAATAACGGAACTTTAATTTTCGTTGGCGATATTACAAAAGAGGAAGCGATAAAGATTGCCGAAAAATATCTCGGCAAGTGGCAGAAGAAAAATATTCCTTCTGCAAAACTTCCCGAATCGAAAAACCCTGATGGCGTTACTCTGTATCTTATTGATAAAAAAGATGCACCGCAAACAGAAATTCGCATTGGTCAACTTGGCGCGGCGAGAAATACGGAAGATTATTATACGCTCACCGTGTTGCAACACATTCTTGGAAGTTCGAGCGGAAGATTATTTTTGAATTTACGCGAAGCGAAAGGTTACACGTATGGCGCGTATGCAAACTTTGGTTACAGAAAATCTACAGGACCATTTGTCGCAAGCGCGGGAGTAAAAACCGAAGTTACCGATAGTTCCATCATAGAATTTCTCTATGAATTAAATCGTATGCGCGATGAAGTTGTTTCCGATTCGGAATTTCAAATGTATAAGACTGCGGTGATTCAACGTCTTCCGCGAGGATTTGAAACACCGTCACAAATTTCTGAGCAACTCGCAAACCTCGTTTTGTATAATTTACCGGATAATTATTTCAATTCGGTCGTTGATAATTTAAGCAAGGTAACGCAAAATGATATTCAATCTGCCGCACAAAAATATTTTCAAACGGAAAAACTTTGCATCGTTGTTGTCGGCGATAAAGAAAAAATCCTTTCACCGTTAGAAAAACTTGGTATTGGAAAAATCGTTTTGTGCGATACAGACGGAAATGTTATAAAATAGAAGTAAGAAGCCAGTAGTCAGAATCCAGAATTTTTTAGGAAAACAAAATGAAACACACCCTTATATTTTTAACAGTTATTTTTTTCACATCAACTTTTCTTTTTTCAGAAGAAAATAAACCCCGCACTTCAATGCGCGGGAAAATTGAAGATGCATACAAAAGCGGAAAACTTTCGCACGACGAGTATGTTCTCAATCTTCTGTTCAACATTGTTGATAGAACAAAACTCGATAAAGAGTTTCAGGAAGAAATTCCCGGCATTGAAAAATGTGGAACGTCAACATTTCTAAAACTGCGTGAAGAAAATAAAACAGCGTCATCATTTGTGCAAAACGAAATTAACAAAGTAGTTGCTCGACCAACGAAGCAAAAATACCTCGACTCGCCCAAAGGGTATTTTCGGATTCACTTTGATACCAGCGGAACGCATGCCGTCTATTTACCGAGCATAGATACACTACCGCAAAATGGAATTCCTGATTATGTTGACCGAACATCGGAAATATTCGACCGTGTATGGGAGTATGAAATTGACACACTCGGTTACGACCCGCCCGCCCCCGATGGAGCATCGGGAGGGGGAATGAATCTCTTTGATATTTATTTACATAAAAATGCCGGTGCGTACGGCGTAACATACACGGAAACATTTTTTCCCGGGTACCTCGGACGAGGAGGATACTCCAGTTATATTCACGTTGACCCTGCATATCAAGGATTTGGTTATCCCGATAGAACCTTACCGATGAAAGTAACCGCCGCCCACGAATTTTTCCATGCTATACAATTTGTTTATAACGCAAACGCAGGGAGTTGGCTGCTCGAAATTACTGCGACGTGGATGGAAGATATTGTGTACGACGATATTGACGATTACTCCCGATTCTACCTCAACGTACCTTCTGGAGTGTTTCTTGCTCCCCATAATTCACTACTCTTAGAAGATGGCGCGCACGAATATTCCGCGTGTATTTTTGCGCATCACGTTTCTGAAAGTTATGGCGTAAGCGCAATTCATAAAGTATGGGAAGAAACGATTGGAGGAGTGTCGGGTGAAATTGCTCTCGATAGCGCCTTAACTTCCTACGGAACAAATCTTGCCGATGTGTATGCAAACTATTGCGTGTGGAATTATTTTACCGGCTCTCGCGCCAACACCAATCTTCCGCATTACAGCGAAGGTGCAAGTTATCCGCAAACGCTTATTCATCGCCGAACCACGAATATACCGTTTGAACTCACGAATGAAGCGCTTGCACCGCTCTCTGCGCTCGGAGCGTATAATTTGAAAATAATCGGAAACCATCTTTCCGGCTCGCTTGATATGACTTTCGGCGACCCTATCGGAAACCCATATCGGGGAAAATTTATTTTAGACAGCGCAAGAAATTATTCTCTCCTCTCCTTCGATATTTCTTCAGGCGAAGGAAGCATATCTCTTCCGCAGTGGCAAAACGTTGATAGCATTATTTTTATTCCCGCGTTCGTTGCAACTAATGGTTCCGGTGTTCTGTTCGGGTACAACGGTTCCATTGCACCGTCGGGTGTATCGAATAATAACGGCATCCCATTGGAGTATTCTTTGAAACAAAATTTTCCTAATCCATTTAATCCCGCAACGACAATTCATTTCGCACTGCCTGAAAAAAGTTTTGTTACGCTGAATGTCTTTAACGTGCTTGGTGAACACATTGCAACCCTCCTCAGTGAACAACGGACTGCGGGCGTACATTCTGTGCGATGGGAGCCAAACAACCTGCAAAGCGGAGTCTATTTTTACAAACTCCAAACGGAAAAATTTTCATCGGTAAAGAAATTAATGCTTGTAAAATAATATTGAGTATTGCTTCGTATAGTTTAAGGTCATTTCGAGCCGTTCGGGATGACCTTTTGCTTACAAAGTCGAGCGGTCGTTTGTCATATTTTCTACTCTCTCTCGTTCTTCGTACTTTTTTCCGCAAAAAATTTTTCCTGTGAACACCATCTCCGAACAACTCAAACACGCCCGCGAAGAAAAAGGATTATCGCTGAACGATATTGCCGCCCTCACCCGTATTAACCGGAGATTTCTCAAAGCGATTGAGGAAAATAATTTCGATGTGGTTCCCCCCGCATATCTTCGGTCATTCATCCGTGCCTTCGCACACACTGTTGAACTCGATGCCGATAAACTTTTTCACTCGTTTGAAAAGAACAAACCGGAAAACATTCCGGATGAACAAGCAAACGAACAAACCGGCATTGTGACAAATGAATCATCGAGCGGACCGAGCGAACAGGTAGCAGAAATAATTGCTGAAAAAACGGGAGAGAATCATCGGGCAAAAAAGAAATCACTGCAACGGCAGGATTATGTAAAAGGCATTGTTTTGTTTGCGTTGCTTCTCGGCGTTGTCTTTGTTGTTTCAAAATTCAGCGCGAAGGAAGAAAAGAACGTGGAAGAAATTCCTTTCGATGAAATCGTAAAAGAAAACGAAGCCGTTGCCGCGAGAAAGGATTCGCTCCGATTAGTTGCTGTTGCAATGGATAGTGTCTGGATCATCGTTCGCGTAGATGGAAAACTTTCGACCAAAGTTACGCTTGCGAAAAATGAAAAAGCAAGTTTCTCTTCGAAAAAGAAATTCTCGGTAACGGCGAGCGATGCAGGAAAAATTCACTTCACACTCAACAATCGTTTCATTGGCGCGTTGGGAAGAGAAGGAACGATTCTGCGTAACTCTATTCTCGATAAAGAAACATTACAGCGCTTCGATAAAAAAGGAAATATAGGAACGTTGCAAGAAGAAAAGGAGGATTCAAGTGGCGTTCAGTAAAGAAATACAAAAATCCCAAAGGGATGCGCCCGCACGTATCATCAAACTTCGCAAAGAAATTTTGGAACACGATGAACGCTATTACGTTTTATCGCAGCCGACTATTTCCGATGAAGCGTACGATGCGTTAATGCGCGAACTGATTTCGCTCGAAGAAGAATTTCCCGAACTCAAAACTTCCGATTCTCCTTCACAACGAGTTGGAGGAAAACCGACGAAGGAATTTCCAACGCACATTCACTCAACGCAAATGTTGAGTTTGCAAAACACGTACGATGAAAAAGATATTCGGGATTTCGATGAACGGGTGAGAAAATTATTACCGGATGAAAAAATTCGTTACGTGTGTGAATTGAAATTCGATGGTGTTGCGCTTGCATTACAATATCGAAACGGAATTCTCGAAGTTGGAGCAACACGCGGAGATGGAACACAAGGCGATACGATTACAAATAATGTAAAAACCATTCGCGCAATTCCGCTTTCCGTAAAAGAAAAAAATGATTTTGAAGTTCGCGGCGAAGTGTTTATGTTAGGAAAAGATTTTGCCGCACTCAACAAAGAACAAGAAAAGAAAAGCGAAAAAACTTTTATGAATCCGCGCAATTTTACATCTGGAACACTGAAAATGCAAGACCCGAAAATTGTTGCGTCAAGAAAGTTACAATTCTTCGCGTATTATTTTTCACCACAAAGACACCAAGACACAAAGGGATTTCATTCTGACAATTTAAAACTGTTGAAGAAACTTGGCTTTCCGGTGAACGAAGAATTTTGCGTGTGCAATTCAATTGAAGAAGTAATTTCGTTTTGGAAAACATGGGAAGAAAAACGCGAAACACTTCCGTACGATATTGATGGCGTTGTTGTGAAAGTGGATTCACTCGAACAACAACAACGACTCGGGACAGTTGCAAAATCTCCACGTTGGGCTGTGGCGTTTAAGTTTGCTTCGAGAAAAGCAGAAACGATTTTGAACGATATTACTTTGCAAGTTGGACGACTCGGAACAATTACTCCCGTTGCAGAACTCAAACCAGTTTTTCTTGGCGGTACGACAGTTTCTCGCGCGTCGCTCTACAATGAAGATTATATAAACGAAATTGATTGTCGCGTCGGCGATACAGTTATTGTTGAAAAAGGGGGCGATGTGATTCCAAAAGTTACTTCGGTCGTATTGGAAAAAAGAAATTCCAAGTCGAAACCGTACAAATTTCCTTCAACTTGTCCCGAATGTACATCGAAAATTTTCAAGAATGAAGACGAGGCAAATTATTATTGCGAAAATTCCGATTGTCCCGCGCAAGTGCAAGGAAGAATTGAACACTTTGCAATGCGCGGCTCGATGGATATTGACGGACTTGGTGAAGCCGTGGTTAAAATACTTATCGAGAAAAAGTTTGTAAAAAATTATTCCGATTTGTATGAGTTGCACAAACGAAAAGATGAACTAGTTCAAATTGAACGTTGGGGAGAAAAAAGCGTTCAAAATCTTTTAGAAGGGATTGAAGCAAGCAAATCGAAATCATATCATCGCGTGTTGTATTCGATGGGAATTCGACACGTTGGTTCAACAATAGCACAAAAACTCGCTGAACAATTTTCTTCGATTGAGGAATTGGAAAAAGCGACGAAAGAACAATTGCTCGAAGTTGATGACATCGGACCCAAAATAGCCGAGAGTATCGTGCATTTCTTTTCTGAAAAACATAACAGAGAAATTGTCGAGCGATTGAAAAAATTCGGTTTACAACTTTCGCAAGACAAAAAGCAAACGCAAGGAAAACTTTCCGGAAAAACATTTGTGCTTACCGGAACACTTCCAACACTCAAACGCGATGAAGCAAAAAATATGGTTGAATCAAATGGTGGAAAAACCGCTTCAAGCGTGAGTAAAAATGTTGATTATGTTATCGTTGGCGATGATGCGGGTTCAAAATTGGAAAAAGCAAAATCGTTAGGAATAACAATTTTAAGTGAAGAAGATTTTTTGAAAATGGTAAAATGAAATTGTCTTTGCGAGCGGAAGCGAAGTAATCTCCCAAAAGATTGCTTCGTCGTTTCACTCCTCGCAATGACGAGAAGTATTTATGGTTGATTCAGTAGAACAAAAAATACAAAACGTTCGCAAATGGGCGGATAAAGTTACGGTAATCCACACAGTAACAGATTTGATGAAATTTGCCGGACTCAAAATTTCGCAGAGAAAATTTCGGAAGTTGAAAGAACAACCGCGAACACTCACGAATTTTTTTTCGCATGCGCAAAGCATCCTTATCATTTTGCCAACCGAATACAACGCTGCAATCGCCGCAGGAAAAAGTTTGCAATCGCTCGAAGCAGAACTTTCCACAATGAACGTAACGTATGTTGATTTTCTCAATCTTCCACGCACAAAACAAGAGTTTGCCTTTTACGAAACAATCTTTTTTTCTCCGTCTGATAAAAATCGTTTCGGCGTTCCCAAAGAAGAATTTCTTCGTAAAGTAAAAAAGAAAAAATATGATGTTGCCCTCGATTTGAATTGCGATTTTGAACTCGCATCGGCGTATATTTGCAAAGCATCTAACGCCGCACATCGCATTGGTTTTTTTCATCAACACGCACAAACGTTTTACAATATTTTTTTCACCGCAAGCCAACGCGATAAAAAATTAAACCAAATCACCTACGATTGGTTAACGCAAAGTTTGAAAATGTTTTAACAACTTGTCATCCCGAACTTGTTTCGGGATCTATTTGCAAAATGCTGTCCGAAGGACTCCTTTGGAGAAACAAGTTCAGCATGACATAATAATAATTAACTATAAATATGAATCTCAACTTTTCTCTCGAAACAAAAGACGACGTAACAATCCTTTCGCTCTATGAACCGAAACTCGATGCATCAACTTCCAGTTATTTAAAAGCAGAACTGCTCGTTGTGTGCAAAGAAGATAAAGTTCAAACTCTTGTTCTTGACTTAACCGACGTGCAGGAAGCCGATGAACACGGTTTAAGCGCGCTTCTTTTTACCAAACAACTTTCGGAGGAGTACGATTTCGATTTGCGTCTTGCAGGAGTAAATGCAGAAATAATCGAAACAATGCAAGCGATAATGATGGACCAATCGTTTGCGTTTTACGATTCGCTCGCAGAAGCGCTGGAAGAATAAAAATATTTTACATTTTACATTTGATATTTTAGATTGGAAGGAAGTTCTATGTCGGAAGAAGAATTGAAACGACGAATAAAGCAATTTGCTCTTCGAGTGATTAAACTTGTGAGTTCACTTCCAAAAACCGAAGCAGCCAAAGTTATTGGAAATCAATTACTTCGCGCTGGAACTTCCGTTGGAGCAAATTATCGGGCTGCTTGTTTTGCCCGTTCGCAAGCAGACTTTATTTCTAAACTTGGAATCGTATTGGAAGAATGTGATGAATCGTTGTACTGGATGGAACTGCTTGTAGAATCTGAAATAGTAAAAGAAGAGCGAATGAAAAGTATTATGAAAGAAGCAACCGAACTTACTAAAATATTCATCGCATCGCTGAAAACATCCAAGCGGAACAATGTAAAATCTAAAATATAAAATATAAAATCGCTTGTGGGCTTCTCTCTTCTCGATTATATCATCGTCGCGGTTTACCTTGTTGGTGTAACTGTTGCGGGAATTCTTATTGCAGGAAAACAAAAATCCTCGCGCGATTATTTTCTTGGCGGAAAAGAAATGTCGTGGTGGTCAGTGGGATTTTCCATAGTTGCGAGTGAAACTTCCACGCTCACATTCATCAGCATTCCCGGTCTTGCGTATAAAAGCGATATGCACTTTCTCCAAGTTGCAATCGGATATTTTATTGGTCGCCTTCTCGTCAGTTTAATTTTTATTCCCGCGTATTACAACGGCGATTTGGAAACTGCATACGATTTTCTCGGCAAGCGTTTTGGCTTACCGCTTCGTAAATTTACTTCCTCGGTTTTTATTGTTACGCGCGTTCTTGCTTCCGGCGTTCGACTTTTCGCAACAGCAATTCCCGTTCACCTCATCACCGGTTTCGATTACACCACAAGTATTTTTCTCATCGGGATTTTCACGCTCGCGTACACCTATCTCGGCGGACTCAAAGCCGTTGTCGCGATGGATGTTGTGCAACTTTTTATTTATCTCGGCGGCGCAGTTGCTTCGATGATTTTGATTCTCCAACATTTGCCAAATGGATTTTCCGATGTAATTCATTTTGCCACACAAAACGGAACAAACAAATTTGAAATTTGGAATTTGAAATTTGGAAATTCCTTCGTAGAGTTTCTTTCTTCTCCATATACAATCATTGGCGGAATTCTCGGTGGAACATTTCTCACCATGGCATCACACGGAACCGACCAACTTCTCGTTCAGCGATTGCTTGGCTGCAAAACAAAACGCGAAAGTCAAAAGGCGTTGATGCTCGATGCAACATTTATCGTTTTGCAATTTGCATTTTTTCTGATGCTCGGATTGTGTTTGTACGCTTTTTACAACGGCGTTTCATTTCAGCAACTTGGCTTAAAATCTTCCGATGAAATATTTCCGAAATTCATTGTCGAAAATTTGCCAACGGGAATTGCGGGACTTGTTGTTGCCGGTGTTCTCGCATCTGCAATGGGAACGCTTTCTTCTTCAATTAGTTCTCTCGCTTCATCATCGTATCTTGATTTATTTAAAACGAAAAACGTAGAGACGTTACATGCAACGTCTCTACAAGAACAAAACAAAGAAATTTTTTGGTCAAAAATTTTTACACTTGTTTGGGGAATTGTATTAATCGGCGGCGCAATGTTATTTACCGATACAAAAAATCCCGTTGTAGAAATCGGTTTGAAAATTGCATCAGTAACATACGGTGGATTGCTCGGAACATTTTTTCTCGGATTGCTCTTCAAACACACAACACAACGCGATGCCTTTGTTGGATTTATTTGTGGTTTGCTTTCGATGGTTTGCGTTTTATATTTTAGCAAGATTGACTTTACTTGGCACACATTTATTGGCTGTACTGTAACAATAATTGCTGGAAATTTGAGTAACGTAATATTGAAAAATAATTCTTAGTGAACCTTAGTGCTTCTTTGTGCCTTAGTGGTTTTATTTTTTACCACTAAGACACGAGGGACACAAAGAAACACTGAGATGATGCACTTGGGATAATTGGAATTATTGAGATTTGAAAATATTAGACTTTACATTTTAGATTCTTATAAATAATGGATTGGAAAGAATACGAAAATGAAATTCATCAACATTTTAAAAGTGAATTTCCTAATGCAACCATTCTATACAATGTAAAGATAGAAGGAAAATTTTCAAAGATAGAGAGACAAATAGATGTCTTAATCGAAGATTATTTTCTTGGAAACAAAATGAGAATTGTAATAGATGCAAAATACTATTCCACAAAGATAGATGTAAAGGACGTTGAATCTTTTATTGGGTTATTGAACGACGTAGAAGCACATAAAGGAATAATGATTTCTAATGAGGGGTTTTCGCAAGCCGCAATCAATAGAGCACATTACGACATTACTGATTTAGAACTTGACATTCTCAATTTCAAAGATTTAAAACAATTCCAAGCGTTTGGAGCAATTCCATTCAGCGGAAAGCACGGTGTTATTTTACCGGCGCCATTTGGTTGGATTATAGATGGAACAAAAAAACAAAACGTGCTTGCAACTTTTTATCAAAGAGGTCTTACATTAGAAAAGTCTGCTGCGAATAAAGAATGGATGTATGTAAACATAATAAGTAAAGATAAAAATGTTTTGGATTTGGATTCTTTTCTGGCAATAGAAGAAAAAGAAATAAAAAAAGATTTCCCAGATTGTAAAATAATTTATTCCCAAACAGTAAAAAGAAAAGATGAAAAAACATTACTACGAGAAATTCTCATCAATACGTACCCTACTCCCGAGTATACTGGATTTGTAGAATTTAGTGACTTTATATTTCTCTGTGTTTTATTTTCTCCGACGGAACTCTTCAAAAAGAACATAAAAAAATTAGAACACGTTATCGGAAATGTAATTCCACTTGAAATAGAACAATCGTAATTCCATCTAAAATCTAACTTCTAAAATCTAAAATCAAAAAATGCATCTTCTCGATTACTCCATCATCATCATTTATTTTCTTATCTCCATCGCAATCGGAATTTATTATTCCAAACGCGCGAGCAAAGGTACATCGGAATTTTTCCTTTCGGGAAGAAATTTGCCGTGGTGGCTTGCGGGAACGTCAATGGTTGCAACAACATTCGCTGCTGATACGCCACTTGCTGTAACAGAACTCGTCGCGCAACACGGAATCGCCGGCAATTGGCTCTGGTGGAATTTTGTATTCGGCGGCGTTCTCACCATTTTTTTCTTCGCAAAACTTTGGCGTCGTGCGGGAGTGATGACCGATGTGGAATTTATTGAACTTCGGTACTCCGGAAAACCCGCCGCATTTCTTCGTGGATTTCGTGCGTTGTATCTCGGCTTGTTTCTCAACTGCATTATTATGGGATGGGTGAACGTTGCAATGATGTCCATTCTCGAAGGCATTTTCGGAATTTCACATTCGCAAGTTATTTTGTACATCGCCGCGTGTATGGTGCTTGTTGCGGCGTATTCGGCGATGTCGGGATTGTGGGGCGTTGCGGCAACTGATGTGTTTCAATTCGTGTTTGCAATGGTGGGAACGATTGTGCTTGCAATTCTTTTACTCAATCTTCCGCAAGTCGGCGGCATTGCGGGATTGCAGCAAAAACTTCCGAAAGATTTTTTCAATTTCTTTCCAAGTGTTGAATCAAACCTTGAAGGTTTTAAAAACCTTCAAGGTTTAGCAACTTCATTTTCACTTTCCGTTACGGGATTTCTTGCATACATCGGAATTCAATGGTGGGCATCGTGGTATCCGGGAGCGGAACCGGGCGGCGGCGGTTATGTTGCACAGCGAATGATGGCGGCAAAAGATGAACGACACAGCGTGCTTGCTACGTTGTGGTTCACGGTTGCGCATTATTGTTTGCGTCCGTGGCCCTGGATTTTAACGGGACTTGCAACGCTCGTTTTGTATCCGCAACTTTCGCTCGCTGATAAAAAACTTGGTTACGTTTTTGCAATGCGCGATTATCTTCCAACGGGATTACTCGGAATGTTAGTCGCCGCATTTTTCGCTGCGTATATGTCAACGATTGCGACTCACTTAAATTGGGGAACGTCGTATGTGGTGAATGATTTTTATCGCCGCTTTGTTAAAAAAGATGCGGAAGAGAAAGAGTACGTTCGTGTTTCCAGAATTACAACAATACTTTTGATGTTGGTTTCCGTTGTTCTAACAATTTTCATTCAAACAATTTCCGGCGCGTGGATGTTTATTATTGAGGCGGGCGCGGGACTTGGACTTGTCTTGATTTTGCGATGGTATTGGTGGCGTGTAAATGCGTGGAGCGAAATTGCCGCAATGCTTACGCCGTTTTTTGCGTACGGTTATATAAAATTTCTTACGGATGTAACTTTTCCCAATTCACTTTTCTTTATTGTCGGCGTTACAACGGTTGTGTGGCTTGTTGTTACGTTTCTCACTAAACCAACGGATGAAAATGTGCTGAAAGAATTTTACACGCGCATTCGTCCCGGCGGAATGTGGAAACCGATTGCAAAAATTCTTCCAAATGTAAAAACTGATTTCAATTTTGGAAAACAAATGCTGCAATGGCTCGCGGGAGTTGTGTTGGTGTATTCTTCGCTCTTTGGAATGGGAAAATTTTTATTGGGAGAAATGGTTTTAGGTTTAGCGTTGTTGCTTGTTGCGGTGGTGTGTGGTGGTTTGCTTTGGAGGATGATGAGGGAATGAAAATTCTTTTTGACTCTTCTAAAATATTTCTGTAATTTCTCACCGTTAATTTTTGGAAAAAATAAAGAATGTATTTATCAACTAATAATATTTCATAACGATTATGGAGAACACTATGAATTTTCAGCAAGCATTGATGGAAGAGGTGAGAGAATTGCCCGAAGAGGCATTTCCGAACCTTCTCAAAATTGTTCACTTGTTCAAAGAAAGTATTTTGGTCCAGCAAAATCAAGCCACGATTACTTTGCGTGAAGAGTTTGGACAATGGGGGCGATTGAGCGATGAAGCATTAACTGGATTTGAAAAGAGTCTCTCTTGATGGAGATAGGTGATATTTATTCCGTTGAGATTCCCGCAAGCAATGGACACGAACAAGCAGGAATCCGTCCCGCCATTGTGGTTCAATCTTCCCGATTTGAAAAATAACTCCCAACGGTTCTTATTGTGCCTATGACTTCGCAGTTGTCAGCACAAACTTTTCCGGGAACATTTCTCATCAAACCCGATGAAGAAAATAATTTAGAGCGAACGTCAGTTGCATTAGTCTTTCAGGTTCGCGCAATTGACAAGAGACGATTGAAAAATAAAATCGGGAAGTTGAACACGAAACAACTTTCTGAATTGCGGAAGAATATGGATATGCTATTACATTAAAGTTTGTAAAATCTCTCACAACGGTTTGCCGGAGTCGTGCTTGTATATTCTTCTTTATTTGGAATGAGAAAATTATTGTTGGGAGAAATGGTTTTGGGTTTAGTGTTATTGCTTGTTGCGGTTGTATGCGGTGGTTTGCTTTGGAGAATGATGAGGGAATAGATTTTTTTGATGCAGTATTTCCTTTGCTTTTCGATTTTCTATATTTTTTACCGTAAAAATTTTTCAAATACTAACACAAATCATTTATGCAAACAGCAAAACAAGAAGTGAACAAACTTCTCAAAACCTTTCCGAGCGATTGCACATTAGAAGATATTCAATATCATTTGTATGTCTTACAAAAGATTGGACGTGGATTAAAAGATGTCGAAGAAGGTCGCGTTTACACACAGAGCAAGTTGAGAAGAAAATGGCGAAATGGCTCAAATTTTAAGCGACTAAATCTTACACAAATTGTATAAACAACCTCAAATCAGTATCTTTTCTACGAAAAAAATTGTATTCAAATCATAATTAATATTTAACAAAAAAATCTATGCCGAAACTTGATGAACAGAAAATTCTTGAAGGTTTTAAATTGCTTCAACTTGACAAGGAAGAAGAAAGAAAAAAAATATCGAAGAACTCTGGAACTAAATTGATCAATCGGACAATTGAAAAATTAGATAAGAACGAACTAACAAAAGGATTTAACAATAAACCTATTATGGGAGAAATGACCAATGCCAAATTGGAACACCTTATTGGATGAACTCCAGGAAACTGGTGGACCACATGACGTAATTTTAAGAAAATATCTTAGACAGCTAAATGAACTAACAGGACGAAACGTTATTGTCTATTATTCAGGTTGGTTACAAAAACCGCGTGCATATTCATTGGAAATAAATGATAATGACAAAACCGGATTTATGACAACTGTTCACGAATTAGATAAAACAAAAGGATTAGATCTTCTATTACATACTCCTGGAGGTGACGCAGCAGCAACCGAATCAATTGTAAATTATCTCCGAGAAATATTTGGTAATGATATAAGGGCTATCGTTCCAGAGATAGCAATGTCAGCTGGAACAATGATTGCGTGTGCTTGTAAATCAATTTTAATGGGCAAACACTCAAGCCTTGGTCCTATTGACCCTCAGTTCTACAGTTTACCGGCTCATGGAATTATCGAAGAATTCAAACGCGCTATGGAGGAATGTTCTAGTGATCCAAGCAAAATACCAATTTGGCAAACTATTATTTCAAAATACAATCCAACATTATTAGGTGAATGCCAAAAAGCAATAGATTGGTCAGTAGAAATGGTAAAAGAATGGTTAGAAACTGGAATGTTTACTGGTAAAGCGGACGCACCTCAAAAAATAGCCAAAATTATTGAAGAATTAGGGAGTCATGCACTTACAAAATCCCATTCAAGGCATATATCGGCAAAAAAATGTAAAGAATTTGGTTTAGAAGTTGAGTATTTAGAAGACGATCAGAAACTTCAGGAAGCAGTATTATCTGTTCATCATACATGTATTCATACCTTAATGAGTACATCGGCATCAAAGATAATAATTAATCATAACGGGCGAGCATTTATATTGAATTCTCAATAATTTTTTTCATAATTCATCATTAAAAATCTTCACCATTCTTGGAAATGAAAAAAATAACCTTCTTATTTTTAACAACACTCCCCTTATTTATTGGTTGCAATTCCTCGTTTATACAACTGTATCAGACAAAAACGAATAAATTGAAACATACCGAAAACAAATATTGGTTGTTTGATAATGATACTGTTTCCATCGCTTATGATTTTTGGAGCGATGGAGGTGTGATGTATTTTATGCTCACTAACAAATCCGAACAGCCAATATACGTGGATTGGAAAAAATCTTCACTTATTGTAAATGCGGTAAAACTTGATTATTGGAATGATAAAGAAGTTACACAATCATCGTCATTTTCGATATATAAATCATATCAATACGAGGGGGTTCCGCTGCTAAGAATGTTATCTCAAAGCACTTCCGGTGGTGGTACAAACACCGTTGCAACGGTAACAAAAGAGGAAAGGATAACTTTTGTTCCTCCACACTCCTCTATCTTTAATTCAAGTTTTATCTTAATGCCCGATTATGAATATAAGTTGCAAAAAAATAGGATACGAACCGTTGATACTATTGAAACTTATAAAGTAATAGTAAATCTGGGATATCAAAGAGTTGAGGAAACAAGGGAACGTACATCTCGTTTCTACGAAGTATCTTTTGATAGTAATTCTTCTTTCTTTAATTTCAGAAACTATATCACCTATTCATTTGATGAAAAGTTTTCTGATGAACGAAGAATTGATAATGCGTTTTACATATCAAAAGTAACTGAGATGGACGAAGAACAATTTAAGCAAGAAAAATATAGGGGGATTCCGAGTGAAGGGTACGACTTTCCTTATACAAGCCCTGATTGTTTTTGGATAAAAGTTCTACCCAAAAATGCTGTGGAAAAATAATTGGTTTCCACTAATCATCGAACATGAATAGAATTACGCCTCAACAAATTTTGTTGAGGCGGTTTTTTTTCTCCCAAATCCATTCAATGGAATGCAGAAAAATTTCCGAGTGGATTATACTTCTATCAATTGAAGGCAGGTAATTTTTCCGAAACGAAGAAAATGATTTTGATGAAGTAATCGTTTGTCCGTTACTAATAATGCGATTTCTCAAAAAGCGATTGCGTTTTTAATTTATACGCCTTTGCTGATTCGACTGAAATCTATGTGTTGGTAGAATTGGCTTACTTTTGCTGCATGAAACTCATGCGAATCAAATACCCCGTTGAAAGATTTTTATTTATGAGCAGATAAATCTTTTCTTCCAACATGGGTAATTCTTCTTCAATGATTCGAAAGACAATGAAGATATCGAGTCCGGTATAATCGTGAGCAATTCTATTCCTGAATCCGGAAATATTTTTCCAATCAACTGACGTTTCATCATTTTTGAGTTCAGAACATATTTTATTTACGCTTTCACCGATATGTGTTAACAAACTCAAACAAGCATTGAATTGTAATTGTTCATCCTTGATATAAAAACTTTCAGCATCATTAATTCCGCCGATATACACTTCAATCTTCTTGATGGCTTCAAGAATGTTCAGCAAGTAAAGCAAATCATTTTTTCGATTAGGAGACATAGAGCATATCTTTTTCTGCACGATACAGAATAATCGGGTTTGCATATTTTTTCATAACAAGGTCAATTTTCTTACTTGTGAGATTCTCCAATTCTTCTTTAAATTCCAACAACATAAAAGGGTTAATATTTTCTTCAATGAAAACATCAATATCGTTTGACGTTTCACCGCGAGCAAAAGAACCGAAAACTCCAATCCTGCTTATGCCATATTTTGCAAGCAACTGGTTTTGAGAAAGAACAGACGTGAATGATTCAATGGTTGATACTGTTTCCATAATGATGTAGAATAAAAGAATAAAATTCATCGAAAAGATAAGCATTCGTCATTATACTTCAAACCGTTGTATTGTAGATGATTTTATTAAGAACAGAATTGGAGAACTCCAACTTTCTCCCTAAATTTATCCCGCCTTTTACAAAATATTTTTTAACTAATTAGGAATCCACACCACAATGAAAATCATTTCAACGTTTTTTCTCTTTCTTTTTATTTCTATTTCTTCCATTGCGCAATGGTCATCCAACCCAAACGAAAACCTGCAAGTCTGCGATGTAAGCGGCGAGCAAGTACTTCCGAAAATCGGAAACACTTCTGATAACGGATGTTTTATTTCGTGGTTTGATAATCGCGCGTCGGGTTATGCTGTGTATGTGCAGCGATTAAATGCTCTTGGCGAAAAACAATTTACTGATGATGGTTTGCTCGTGAGTGGAAATCCGCAATCGAGTTCGCTCGTTGATTGGGATATGATTGTTGATGATAGCGACAATGCGATTATTGTTTTCACTGATACGCGCAACGGCGGAAGCATCAATCCGTTTGCATATAAAATTTCTTCGAGTGGAAATTTTTTGTGGGGAGAAAACGGCGTTTCGCTTTCAACATCATCGTCAACGTATCAACCGAATCCGAAAGTTGCGCAAACTTCCGATGGTAATTATGTAGTAACGTGGGTGTTTGGCTCTACGCCTAATAAAATTGCAATGCAAAAACTTTCGCGCACAGGATTTACAATGTGGGGTGATGACCCGATTTATCTTACAGGAATTACTAACGAGAATTACACCTATCCATCGCTCGTTTCTTCCGATAGCGGGAGTGTGATAATGTATTGGGCAGGGTATCAGGGTTCGTTTATCAGTCCGCAAAATTATCATTTGTATTCACAAAAATTTTCTCCGTCAGGAAATCCATTGTGGTCATCAAATCCCGATACAGTGTACAAACTTGGTCGCGTGGCAGGATTTTATACACCGAAAATTTTTCCTGATGGAAATAACGGCGCATTGTATGTTTGGCACGATGACAGAAATTCTACAAACTTAACGACAGGTTTCGTGCAGCATTTTTCCTCAAGCGGAGAACATCTTTTTCCGGAAAACGGCGTTGCAGGTTCAATCAACGCATCGCAGCATCATTTCGACCCGATGGTTGCGTATAATTCTGCAACAAGTGAAACGTATATGTTTTGGAAAGAAGCAAATTCGCTGCAAAGTCAATTTGGAGTTTATGGGCAAAAATTTTCTGCAAACGGAACGCGAATATGGAATGACGAAGGAAAAGTTTTCAAAGCAATGGATGAAAATAGTTTTTCTTCACTTTCTGCGCGCGCGTACGAAAATAATGTAATGGTGTATTATAATGAACTTCCATTTTCCGGAGTTAATGATGTTATCAAAAGTTTTATGATTGATAGCGCGGGAAATATGCAATGGGGAGGGAACATTCTCACGGTTTCTGGAGTTGCGAGCGAAAAGTTGCGATTGAATGCAGTCGTTGGGTCAAATGGAATGTCGAAACTTGTGTGGACGGATAAACGAAACGACGCGGGAGGATTATATGCGCAGAATATCAATCCCGACGGCACGTTTGGAAATGTAACAGGCGTGAACGATGGAATTAATAAAGAAGCGACAAAATTTTTGCTCGCACAAAATTATCCAAACCCTTTTAATCCAAGCACAAGATTGTCATTCGTTATTGGTCGCTCGTCATTTGTAACGCTGAAAGTGTTCAACATTCTCGGTAATGAAGTTGCTACGCTCGTTAACGAAACGAAAGATGCAGGAAATTATTCTGTTCAATGGAATGCAGAAATACTTCCGAGCGGAATGTACTTCTATCGGTTAGCAACGGAAAGTTCTTCGGAAACAAAACGAATGATGTTAACGAAGTAACTCTTTTCTTATATATTTGAACCTGTGAGATGAATTTTTCTCACAGGTTTTTTTATTTCTGTTCCTAAAATTATGGATTGGTACCATCTCATCGGTTATGCCGGTTCAATACTCATCGCGGTAGCGTTGATGATGAACAACATCTGGAAATTGCGTTGGTTCAATATGTTCGGTGCCTTTACCTTCGCGGTGTACGGGTTGATTATTCAGTCGTATCCGGTCGTTTTGCTGAACACGTGGAATACCTGCGTGAACGCATATCATCTGTTCATTGCGGCGCGAAAGAAAGATTATTTTTCTCTTCTCCAACTTCCCGAAGTGAAAACAAATTACCTTGACCGTTTTCTGCAATTTTATGGAAGAGACATTGAAAAATTTTTTCCGGAATTTGATTGGGAGAAACTTACAAAGCCGCAAGGGTATTTCATTCTCCGTAATTTAATTCCTGTCGGTTTGTTTGTGTATGAAATTCAATCAGCGGAGACAGTCGCCATTCATCTCGATTATGTTATTCCCGATTACCGCGATTTGAAGAATGCGCATTTCTCCTTTTCGGAACAAGTAAAAAATTTTCACGAGAAAGGATTTCATCGTTTCGAAACAAGAACAACCATAAAAGCACATCGTGAGTATTTAATGAAGATTGGCTTTGAACGGGATGGCAAGGATAGTTCACTTTTTAGAAAAAATATTTGAAGAGGGAAATGACGTCGTTGCTCTCCATTCGCGTGCTCCTCATTTTTTGCGTTACTATTTGGGGTTGGACGTTTGTCGCCATGAAGATCTGTCTTGCGGCAATTTCTCCGATGGAACTCATCGGCTTACGTTTTCTTCTTGGTCTTCCGATTCTCTACGCTATAATTGTTGCAAAGAAAATCCCATTCACCTTTTCAAAAGAAGATGTGAAACCGATTGCGATTGGCGCAATCATCATTGCAACACATTTTATTGTTCAAGCGGTCGGGCTTCAATTTACCACTGCGACGAATAGCAGTTGGATTATTGCCGTTACGCCGCTCGCAATGGCTTTGCTTTCGTGTCTCATTTTAAAAGAAAAATTGGGAGGGAAGGAAATTATAGGCATCGGTATTTCAACATTCGGAATTTCGCTTCTCGTTTTTAACGGCGATATAAAAAATTTCGGCGGAATGAAAAGCGTTGGCGATTGGATTGTTCTTTTTACCGCGCATACGTGGGCGTTATTCACTATCGCAACACGAGATATTTCCCGCAAACATCATCCACTGGTTGTAACATTTATGCTCTTTCTTCCTATGACCATCACTTGTTTGATGTACGTTGCTTTCACTTCAAATGTTTCAAAATTGTATTCACTGGAAACAGAAACAATTTTCGCTCTTCTTTTTCTTGGAACACTTGGAACAATAACGCAATGGATTTGGCAAGAAGGCATTGCAAAACTTGGCGCAGCGCGGGCGGGAATTTTTATGTATCTCGAACCGATTGCAACGACCGTTATTGCCATCCCGCTTCTGGGGGAAAAATTCACGACATACATTGCGCTCGGCGGCACCTTGGTACTTGCGGGAGTTTGGAATGCGCAAAGAAATAGTAAACAAAATTAGTTGTATTTTTACGACGCAATTTAACTCCCATTATCAATGAAACATTTTTCCCTTTTTATTTTATTTTTCATTTCTCAGAATCTTTTTTCTCAAACGTTGCTCGAAATCCGACCACAACCGCTTTCGTTTGATACGGTAGTGACCAATACCACCGACTCGGTTTTCTTCTGGGTTGTGAATAAGAGCGCTGAGGAAGTTCACGTAACCGACATAAATAATTTTCGAAAAGAATTTTTTATTCGTGATACGAATTTTGTTGTTCCTGCCAATGACAGCATTGCAAGAAAAATATATTTCTCTACTAAACATAATATTTCATTCCGCGATGTGGTCTTGTTTGAAATCGACAATCAATTTATTGGCGATGTCGGGTTTACTGTTTCTGCTATTGGAAAATATTCCGACGCGCTGTATTCCTTCACACAAAATTTGCGCAATGAAGAATTGAAAACCGCATTGTATAATTTTTCAAAAAATCACACAACGCTCGGTTACAACACCGCGCGTGATAGAATGTTTGAAACCATTGATGATTACAATAATGATGATACGATTGAATGTGTCTACACGGGAAGAAAAATAAAAGCGGCGACACGAACCGAAGCACAGAACCAGAATTTCAACACGGAACACACGTGGCCACAAAGTTTTTTTAATTCAAACGACCCGATGCAATCTGATTTGAACCATCTCTTCCCGACGGACGAAACGGCAAACTCTTCACGCTCGAATTATCCGTTTGGGGTGGTGCTCTCGAATATTACGTGGCAGGTTGGCGGTTCAAAACTTGGAAGAAATTCTTTTGGAGAGACTGTCTTTGAGCCGCGCGAAGTACATAAAGGAAATGTAGCGCGCGCATTGCTCTATTTTGTGGTGCGCTACGATTCCAATCACGGAAATTTTCTTTCGTCAACGCAGGAGTTTTGGCTTCGGAGATGGAATGTGTTGGATAGCGCGGACTCTCGAGAGAAAGCAAGAAATAATCGTATAGCGTCATTTCAGAATAAACGCAACCCGTTCATCGACCATCCGGAATTTGTTGACCGCATTGCAAAGTTTCACGGAGCGTCGCCCACCATATTTGCATCGGACATTTTTGTTTCGAACTCGGACATAGGCTTTGGAAATGCAAGCGTTGGGGATACCATCGAGAGAAGTTTTATTATTGGGAACAATGGAAACGCCGCGTTGACGATTTCTCCGTTGTTAAGTTCCAATAATTTCAAGTTAAAGCAGCCAAACTTCACCGCTATTCCGCCAGATTCGTTTGCGACTGTCATCATTCAGTTCATACCGACCTTATCGAATCAAGTTTATGTAGATACGTTGCTTATTTCCAGCAATGACAACGATGAACCAAATGTTCCGATTTATCTTTCCGGAAACACGTTACCTGTTTCTGTTCGAAATGATGAGATGCAAAGAAAAAAATACTCTCTCTCGCAAAATTATCCTAACCCGTTTAATCCGGTTACGGTTATTAGTTATCAGTTAGGTGAAAAAAGCGATGTAACGTTAAAGGTATATGATGTTACAGGAAAAGAAGTTGCAACACTGATTCGCAACGGATTCATGGATGAAGGGAAACACGAAATTATTTTTGATGCGAGTGACGTTCCGAGCGGTGTGTATTATTATCGTTTAATGGCAGGGGAATACACCGAAACGAAAAAGTTCGTGGTAGCGAGATAATCTGTGAGTCAATTTAAAACAAAAAACGCTCTCCCGTATGTTCGGTCGAGCGTTTTTTGTAAATGACAGAATCAATTACTTCTTGCCGAGGATTGCGTCTTTCGCGGCTTTCGCAACACGAAACTTAACAACTCTCTTTGCAGGAATTTTAATTGCTTCTCCGGTAGCAGGATTGCGTCCCATTCGTGCCTTGCGGTTAACGAGAACGATTTTTCCTAATCCGGGAATTGTGAAGGTGCTCTTCGCTTCTTTGTAAGCGAGTTTTACGAGCTCTTCCAAAAAAATTCCTGAGGTTTTTTTAGATGTTTCAGTTTTGTCAGCGATGTGGGTAATGATTTGACTTTTGGTTTTTGCCATAGGTTCTCCAATAAATTAGTGGATGAATAAGTTATATTTGCGGGCAAAACATACAAAAATAAAGAGAACAGCAAAAGAAGTATTGATTTTATTGAGGTTTTTTAATGTAATGTCGTTCCCGCCTGCATAGACATTGGCGAAATTAAATTTTTGTAATATCCCATTAAAAATGTCAGTATAAACGACCAATAGAAATGTCAGGTTTTTCGGAACTTGGAATTCCAAAAATTATCACGAAGGAATTCCGCAATGAATACAAACCTGACTATGAACACCAAAGAACGAGAACGTCTCAAAGTACTTGCTCGCATTGACCGCCACGAACTGACGGTTGCCGATGCAGCAGAAAGTTTACACATCAGCGAACGACAGATATATCGAATTG